>Ga0209317_1000024_pt1 | contig 240832 bp, 243 predicted proteins | sample RifGroB2_FD_183994 | JGI IMG/M metagenome (GOLD analysis project Ga0209317, IMG submission 183994) | Soil microbial communities from Rifle, Colorado, USA - Groundwater B2 (SPAdes) (version 2) | ecosystem: Environmental > Terrestrial > Soil > Unclassified | place: Rifle, Colorado | collected...
GCCGAGAGGCGGGGTTGTTGCAGAGATTACTTGCCAGCGCTAGCGCGGGATGCACCAGCCAGCAGTGAGATGCCGAGCCAGAAGCCGAGGTTATACATGCCGCCGTTGTTGTTGACTTCATAGAGTCCATAGCTGTGATTGAAAATGCTGATGAGACCCGAAAATAGGACAGTCATGCCGTCCCACAAACCTTTCCAGAAGCCCGCGGGGCTTTCGACGGAGGCGTACGGGTTGCCTGAGGCGCAGGCGAGGGTGGTGAGGACGATTGCGGCAAGAGCGAGCAGGATGAACAGATTGCTGTTTTTCATGGGGTAAATCTCCTTTAACAAGTTAGTGTGATGATTGAGAGAGTTCTCAATCTTATGAGATGAATTATATCACAGCATAGGCTATTTGTCAAGTTATAGGATATTGAACAAGTGTGATTTGAGCGTAGGGTTGGTCGAGAAACCCAAATGATGGCTTGTATTAGCCTCAAAGTCAGATATAATCAAAGTTGCGATGTTTCGACATGCTATTTGGGGCTGTAGCGCAGTTGGTTAGCGCGTCTCCCTGTCACGGAGAAGGTCGGGGGTTCGAATCCCCCCAGCCTCGCAAAGTAGAAAGAACCGGTGATTGATAGCCGGTTTTTTTATTGGCAAAATTGAACCTGTGACAGAGCCACTGATTCTTGGTTCAGATAGGCCGAATATCATCTTCTTAGCCTCGCAATGAAAATGCTCGCATGGTGCGAGCTTTTTTTGCTGCCAAAAATGGGATTCGAACAGCCGTCTCACCCAAATACTACCTATTGACAAACATAAGTCTTTATATAAGATTGAGGTATGAAAACAGGACAGAGTACGGAAAAACGTATTAAAAATATCCTAAAATTCTTCAAACTAAACGAGAATGCCATCAGTACGCTGATGGGCGCAGTGGTGATTGTGGTCATTGCTGGACTAATATTTAACTATTTCCGCACAGCAAATCTGAAAACCTGGCAAGGAATCCTTCTAAACGAACAACAACCTGCAACTACAGAAAAGAAGGATGAATCAATCAATGATAAACTAATTGATACCTATAAGGTAGTTAAGGGGGATGATCTTTGGCACATCTCAGAAAAATACTACAAGTCTGGCTATAACTATGTCGACATAATGAGTGAGAATAAAATTACCGGAAAGGGACTGATTAGTGCCGGGATGGAACTTAGAATACCGAAGGTTGACCCGAAAAAGATTACTGTGTTTGAAGCTAAAAAAGACATTGCTATTTCTGACAAAGGAGACGTTATTCGAGCAGAAGTAAAACCATCCGGTAAACCTATTGAAGCAGGTGAATACACTACTCAAAAAGGAGATTCGTATTGGAAGCTGGCCGTTAGAGCCTACGGAGACGGATTCAAATGGACCAAAATTTATTGGGCCAATAAAAAGGTCTTTACCAATCCGGATTTGATTTATTCCGGTGTCAAAATTACTATCCCAAAGTTGGATCAATAGCCTGAACACAAAAAACCGTGCCTGAGAATAAACTCAAACACGGTAAACTGCTATTCAGACATGTTGTCGGGGAAATGGTCGTATGCGAGCGTGCCAATGAATGTCTGACCATCGTATGAAAGTAGGGTTGCCTTTGCCCAAAGATATTCACCATCAAAGTCAATATTGGTGAAAAAAATGTGAGAGACGCCGCCGTTTTTGTAGTCTGGTTCGTTTGTGTAAGTTCCCGAACCGGATAATGTAATCGGTTTGTCTTCTGTCTTGGTTACCACTGCCTTGTTGTCAATGATCAGACCAATCAGTTCCTCACGGGTGAGGGAAATAATCAAAGATTTTTTTTGAAAACCCATTGTGCCTCCGTTTGTCAAAGTGTGTGGAAGTATGGCATACACGTATGATTACTCACAAGTGTCATCCAAATAGGAATCGTAAGTGATTTGTCCGATAAACCTGAACCCATTCTCGGTAGATAATGAAACCTTACACCAAATATATTCTTCTTTGAGTTCCACGCTTGATTGAAAAACGTGAGTTATTCCATTTCCATCGAGTTTTGGTTCCATTTTGTGTACCCCGAAACCGTTGATGGCAATGGCTTCGTTTTGGGAAGTGAGAGCTACAACCCTTTTGTTATCAATCAACAACTCTGCCATATCTTCTCTTGTCAAAGAAATATCAATCGATACTTTTCTGAAACCCATTAGGCCTCCACATGTCAATGTATGGGGTATTTTACCATTCATCAATAACCTAGCGGTATTTCGAGTAAAATAGTGGATGTTGCCGGGGTAGCTCAGCTGGTAGAGCGGCGGTATCGTAAACCGCAGGTAGTGGGTTCGAGTCCCACCCCCGGCTCATAGCCACCTTCTTTCTCAAAACAAAAGACCTCTCACTTTACGTGAGAGGTCTGATACTAAAGACGAACCCTGATTTTTCCTTCACACTCGTCTGCGTGGCGGAGGAATACGGTCTCCGCCTGTCTCATGAAATCGGCGTAGTCACCGGGCCAATAGAGAAAAAACGACCTGTTTCCACAAAGACAACAGTCGATCTGCTCGAGGCAAGGATCGGCGTCAACACCATGAGCGGGAGACTTATTCATTTCCCAGCTTACCCCTTGTCCACCACGCCCATGCCCAACAATGACAATCTTGATGACACTGTAGTGTCCAGTGTAGTAGTAGAGAATTGTCTGAGACGTGGATGCCTCAATTGCGGTGGGGGCTTGGGAAGACAATAAGGCGGCGGCGCGGTCGATTTCCAGTGCCTCAGAAGAGGTCCGGGCGATAAGCCAGAAAGGCTTGTCCAAGCCGTCGGTATCGTGATAGAACCCCATATAGACCCGATGGGCCATTTGTACAGAGCCGAACAGCTTGAAAACATGGTTGTAAACCATTCTTGGGGCAATCCGGTTGCTGACAGCGTTTATCTCAGCTTGTAGAAGCCGAGCAGGACTCAGATCGTTCCCACCACCCAGTTTGACTACATCGTCCAGGCACTGCCTGGCCTCCACCAGAGTGGGGTTACTTTTGTTGCAGACAGCTATAGCTTCCCGACTCGGGTCGATCAGCAAACAGCCGCCAATGGTTGGGTGCACGTATTTTTCCATACTGCCGCCAAATTGAACCTGAATCCAGCCTTCTAAGGCAAAGCGTTTCATGGTGACTCCTCTTTTTTGAAATATTAGGTGCGAAAACTATCCTAGATTGTACCACACCTAAGCTAAAAATGCAATATTACAGGCTTATTGAAGGTGCCTACCGTGACGGATTCCAAGTTCCACTCATCAATTGTTACTTAGTTCAAAGTAAAATACAACCATGCCATTCAAATTCATCAAAAATTCTGACGGGACTGGAGTGCTAACCACCGATCACGGTGAGGTTCAAACACCGGTATTTATGCCAGTTGGTACGGCGGCAACCGTGAAGGCGCTGGATGGGAAGGATATTCGTGATACAAAAGCCGAAATCGTCCTAGCCAACACTTATCATCTATTTTTGCGCCCCGGGGAAAAAGTGGTTTCCAAAATGGGAGGAGTAGCTAAGTTTATGAACTGGAACGGGCCGACTCTTACCGATAGCGGAGGTTTTCAAGTATTTTCCTTGGGACTTGGTGCCAAAGGCGAAACTCTATCCAAAATCGACGAGGACGGAGTAACCTTCAAGTCTCATCTGGACGGACAAATGCATCGGTTTACCCCAGAAAAATCAATGGATATTCAGAAAGATCTGGGAGCGGACATTATCATGGCCTTCGATGAATGTACCCCTGACAAAATTGAAAAAAAATATGTCAGAGAAGCCCTCAACAGAACCCACCGCTGGGCTGAAAAGTGTATTAAAAGATGGGAGGAGAACGGAAAAAAAAGCGCTCAGGGCACAGACCAGGCATTGTTTGGCATTATTCAAGGGAGTACGGACAGAGAAATGAGAGAGGAGTCCGCCAAGTTTATTTCCTCCATGCCGTTCAGTGGCGTAGCCCTTGGTGGAGAAACAATTGGTTACAACATGGAGGCGACGCAAGAAGTGATCGGCTGGATCAAACATCTTTTACCAAAAGGTAAGCCGATTTACACAATGGGTTTGGGACGCGATCCGCAGAACATTGTAGATATCATCAAATGCGGCATTGATATGTTTGATTGTGTGGCGCCAACGAGGCTTGCCAGAAACGGGGCTCTGTATCATGGGGAGTTACGAGGTGGGAATTTTGAGAGTGAGTTTGTTAACGGAAGACTTAACATTAGCAATGCACAGTTCGTGAGCGATAAAAACATCATTTTGGAGGGCTGTGATTGCTTTACCTGTCAATCCGGATACACTCGTGGGTATCTCAATCATCTCTACCGATCCAAGGAGCTAACCTATTATCGACTAGCTTCTATTCATAACGTGAGATTTATGGTCCGTTTGGTGGAGCAAATGCGGGAGAAGATGAGAAACAAAAAAGAAGGTTAGCTTTGGCTACCTTTGTAATAATTTCCGTTTAGTTTTTCTTTATCCCACACACGAGATTCATTTATTGATATCTTATTCAAACAAGCCGTGGCAATATCCATGTCAAGATCTTGAGCCAAATAATTAACCTCCAAGGCAATAATCTTTAAGGACATTTTAAAGTTATCGATCTCCTTGTGGCGATATTGATCGTAAGCGCTGGTAACAAGGGAATACAAGTAAAGATAATCGTCGTCGGTAATCGATTTTATTGCGTGATCTTTGAATCGACTTGTGAAAATTTCTTCAGAATCAAAATCGATACCCCAAGCGGTTCCAAGATGCAAAGTTCTCATTAAGATATCAGCGGTCTCCGACTCTATGGTATCTTTTGGACTAGATACGACTGTTGTGGTTGCCTCACGAAGCTCGGTGATTTCCGTGGCAATAAGCATTGTTTTTTCGGCAACATTGAGTGACTCTTTGGTGTGTCCCCAACCCTTATCCTCGGCTTGTTTGAGAATGCGTTGGCCTATTTCACTAAGTTTCATAGAACAATAATAGCATTAGAGTATCAGCATGGCATCACCGAAACTGAAGAATTTGTATTTATTTTTTATTGCCTCGGTGTAGGCTCTGCCCATGAGGCTGTCCGGAAAGTTTTCCAAACGGGCAGGGGAGTTGGGTGCGGAAATCAGGGCGGTAACAAGCATTAATAGGCTGGTGCTAGGCAGATGGAAGTTGGTGATCAGGCCGTCAATGAATTTAAAACGGTAACCGGGTTGGATAAAAATATTGGTCTCCCCTTCTCCGGCGGTTAACTTACCCGATTCGTCGGCTTGTGATTCCAGGACCCGGCAAGTCGTCGTGCCGACGGCAATGATTTTTTTACCGGATCGTTTCGCCAAGTTCAGCCTGTCGGCGACGGCCGAGGTTAACCAAAATGATTCCGAGTGAAGAGTTTTTGAGACAATTTGCTCCTCGGTAACCGGTTTAAAGGTACCAAGTCCGACGTGAAGGGTGATTTTTTCGATTTGAACTCCTTTTCCGGCTAATTTTTCCAGTAATTCCGGAGTGAAATGGAGACCGGCCGTGGGGGCGGCCGCACTCCCCTTTTCTCTCGCATAGACAGTTTGATATTTTTCCCGGAGCTCTTTTTCTTCGTCGGCGGAATGAATGTATGGCGGCAAAGGGGTCTTCCCAAGTTCGTCTATTTTTGCAATCAAATCAGGGCCGGAAAAATTAAACTTAAGGCTGATTTCCCCTTCTTCGCTCTTGGTGATGACGGAACCGGCGAGATTGGAGCCAAAGATCAGATTTTGACCAACTTTGATTTTCCCGCGGACGATACATTCAAAGGTGTCCAAGGAAGTATGTTTTAGAAGAAGTACTTCTATCTTTCCCCCGCTTTCTTTGGTGCCGAATAATCTGGCGGGGAAAACCTTTGTGTCATTTAGGACCAAGACGTATTGATCGTCTAAGAGGTCAGCTAGATCACGAAAAACATGGTGAGAGAGACTTTGATTCTGTCGATTGACTACCAAAAGCTTACAAGAGTCTCTGGGCTCAATGGCTTGCTGACCGATGAGTTCGTCGGGTAGGTCAAAGTGGAAGTTTGATAGATTCACGGTGTTATTATCCCAGATGATCTCCCCTTCGGGTACCAGCGGCCTACCGCTACACTCAGCATGGCGAGTGGTAGTAAAATTAATCATGATTGATTTGAAACAGAAAATAGAGAAGGAGATCCGCACGGTGGATAAGCGAATAAAACAAGCGGCAACCGAACGGGACGAAAGCGCCTCCTCGATGGAGTCACAACACGACCAAACCAGACAAATTGCGAACCAGCTTTTCAATTCACTATTGGAAGAGAAGAAGAAGCTCATGGAACTTAAGGGTGAAACTGCGAAATACCACTCAGTCTATACGATGTTGAACACGGTAGATGGCTCTGTCAAAAAATATTTCATTGTACCGAACGGGTTGGGTGGCACTGAGGAAGATGGTGTGACGCTACTCAGTGAAAAGACACCTTTGGCAAAAAATCTGTTGGGAAAGATTACCGGTAACGAGTTTGAAATAAACGGCCAGAAGTTGAGAATAAAGAAAATTGAAGAAAATATTTGAGGTATTGTAATTCATTTCAGGCTGGAAAGATGGGCACTTGCTTCTCTTTGAGAGATTTAACTATTTGGACTGACTTCTGCTTGTATGCACAATATTCGCATTCATGAGCAGGTGCCGGAATGATGTCCGAGTTGAGTAGTTCGCGAATTTCCAAGAGAGTTAGCTCGATCCAATCTGGATTCCCTTCATAGGAGAGAACGGACATCTCGAATTCAAGTTTACCGTCGAACTTTGGCAAGTTCTTCATGGCATTGGCAAAAACAAAGTAGCCGATCTTGGATACGGGAAAACCAAGCTCGCGGAAGATCCACTGATAAATCTCTATTTGCCGCTTATATGATTGTTTCCACTCGTCATCAAGGGAGGGGGGCTTGGCCGAACTGGTGGATTTGTAATCAACCATCACCAAATTCCCCTTACTGTCTTGCCAGACATCATCGACCAGGCCGTTGATGAGCAAATTTGATTTTTCGTCTACGACCAAAGCTCCCTCGTAAGCAGTTACTTCTCCTCGCCATTGAGGCAAGTCGGGGTGACTAAAAGGAATCGCATCGATAGCGTATTTTTTCATCAGCTCATGTTTTTCACCGGTTTTCCGAAGAAGATCGAACTCGTTCTTGAGTAAATTATCGACAGCTGAGTTTAGGGTGTAGGGAGGCGTGGAGGGACGTGAGAGACCGAGACGAACGTCCATATAGAAACAGCGTGGGCACTGTGTGTAAAGCTCAATCTTGGACCGGCTGATTTTGAATGGATCTTTGGACTTGGGATCAAAGATACCTCTGGATTTCTTGTAATACATGGCTCATGTTAACACGGTAAAATATGTTTATGCGATTATATTTAGTGCGACATGGAAAAACGGATACTCGAATGGAGAATAAGAGACAAACCCCCCTAACACCTCTGGGGGAGTTAGGGAGAGAACAGGCTAGAGCGGTGGCAAAAAAACTTAAATCTATTGATGCTGACGTATTGCTGAGCAGTGATTGGCCAAGAGCTCTGCAAACCGCCGAAGTTATTTCCAAAGAGACCGGATTGAATATTCATATTTTCCATAATTTGCACGAGCAAGATGTGCCTGAAATCGTACAGGGTATCCCGGACGATAGTGAAATAAATTTGCGTTTCATCCACGAACGGACTAAGGCAGGAAAAGTTTTGGATTTTAATTGGAAGTTTGAAGGCGAAGGAGAATCAATGAGTGAACTGCTTTTGCGAGCCAAAGACGTTTGCAACACTCTGGCCACAGAGTATAAAAATAAAAAGATAATTGCAGTCACCCATGGAATATTTATTGCCATTTTGGTGGCTACAATGATTTTTGGCTTCGACGCGGATAAGAAAACGATCGTTGACTTTTTTAAGGCCTTTCATCATCACAACGCTGGTCTTTCCGTTTTGGATTACGACGAAGACTCTGGGCAGTGGAGTTTGGTTTGCCTCAACGACCATAGCCATCTGATTTAGGATTCGAGGAGGTCGAGGCCTTTGACCGGTGGCAAGGATTGGCCGGCTACGCCTTGGATGCTGCCATAGATGCCGGCAGTGCTCATAATAATTCTGGAGGCCTGGGCTTCCCTTTCCTTCCAGATTTTTTCAAAAGCGGCTCTTTCTTTTTGAATCTGAAGCTGCATGCTTTGATGGACTTCGATAATGCTTTGGATTTGCTGAACAAAGGCATCGCTTGTTAGATATGTGTAAATCATATCGGCTTTGGTGCCCCTATCTTGTCCGTTATGCTTTTCTCTGGCCACATCGATCAAATTTTTCCTGAGAATCTCGGCTAACGGCTGAATAAATTTCGGTTCGGCGACCCAAACTCCCTGAAAGAAGCCAAAACCGGACTTAATCTCTTTCGGAAGAACGGTGGTAATAATGACCGGAATATTGGCTTTGGATGCACGCAGATTGTCTTTTAGCTTGACCGCCCAGTCGTCGACCCACGCTTTAGTCCTTTTTGATTCCCAGAGTATGATGCCACAGACAGTACCAAGGTTGGTTCTGACTATCTGGCTAATATCCGCACCTTTTACTCCTTTGCCAACCGGGTTGATTTCATCACTCGGAAAAGCGGACTGTAGATAACTTTCCATATCCAGCTCTTGAACTTCTCCTTGTAACTGTTGTGAACTTTGAGAGGCCTTTAGACGGGCATCCTCCAAAGATCTCTTGAGATCGTTAATCATCTTCTCTTTTTCGAGATCTTTCAAACGGTGGGCGTCACTCGCTTCCAGCAGTGTTTGTTGACGAATTTTGTCTCTTTCGACATCCAATTGTTTCTGCTTCTCCAACTCGAAAGTTTTTCTTTCATCTTCGAGCCTTAATTTTTCCTGGCGGAGAAGCCTCTCCGACTCGCGAGACTCGTCCAGCTTTTTGGATTTAAAATCCAATTCTTCTTTGATCGCTTTGGATTCTTCGGCGGCTTCTGATTTAAATTTCTTCTCGGCCTCCCTAAAACCTTCGTCTCTGAGGCTTTTACCCATCTGTTCTTTGATTGTGGCAGTGAGGGCTTCCGAAACTTCGATTTCCTCTCCGCAATTGGGACATTTTATGTTATTTGACATGCCGTCATTATATCCCGCCACGTTAGTGCAGTGAGATCTATGGCGAGTGTGGTAGTAAAATATAGAAATGAAAGTAAAAATAAATGAAACGAAGTGCATAGGGTGCGGTGTTTGTGTGGATATTGCGGAGAAAGTTTTTGTACTCAAGGATGGTATCTCAGAGCCGATCGAGTCGGCCGATCTAAACTCTAGCGAAGTACTTGAGGCCGTAAAAATGGCTATCGAGGTTTGTCCGGTTCAGGCCATTTCATTCGTAAAATAGATGGCAAGCCTACAAGAAAGGTTGGAGGCAGTTTATGGAAGCCGGAATATGAAGAAGACGGAAAATAATTCATGGATCCCCAAAAGAATGGGAGATAACCCATACGATCAGCTGAGGAGAACTCTCGCTCCGGAAGATCATCTCAGTCCCAGAAGAACTCAGGATATGCTGGAAGAACAGGAGACGGTGACGGCAGCCAAATTAATTATTTTTGAGCTAGTTGGTGCCCACATATTGGCGACGTATGGACCAAGAGACATTGATATTAAACTGCAAAATTTTCAGAAATCATGGGATTCGCTTTTCGATAAATACGGGACCAAGTTGATAAAGGCACTAAGTGAGCTAATCGATGATATTAAGTTTGTTAATCACAATGGCGTAATGCGAAAGGTGGTCTTGAGGAAGAAACTAAACGAAATGGAGAAGAGAGAACGAGGTCAGTAGCCCCGCATCTTTTCTAGATATTTTTTGACCTGTCTTTTCGCTTGATTTCGAACTCTTATGACACCGTCCATCAGGACCCGATGAGTATCCCTAATATTTATAGGACAACCCGGCAAGTTCATGTCGAACTTTATTTCATAACCAGATCGAGTGACTTTCTCGATGGCAAGTGAAGCGATTTTGAGATCCTCTTGGTAATTGGTTAACAACTTTCCCAAACCCTGATCAAATTTTGTCTGGATTCTCTGCCGAAAGCGATCGCTTAATGATAACTTTTGGGGATTGAAAATTATGTTCATAATGTTCATTGTAGCGTATCCGATGGATCGGAAGATTGTCTGACTCGCAATGACGATTTAAATCTTTTATACTGAAACAGTGAAGACGCTTTCTCATTTATTACTTTTGGCTGTGGGTTTTGGAATAATAGTTTTTGGATTTAAACTGATTCCTTTTAGAAATATCGGTTTGGAATTGGCCAATCGAACTATTTATGTAGAGAGAAACAATACCCCCTTTCTACAAGATTGGACCATCGATTTTGTGCTGACAAAAATAAATTCCGCCCGTGAGCAGGAAGGGTTTTCCAAAATAAAACTTAACGAAAAGCTGAATCAGGCCGCATTGGGACGACTCTCCGTTGTCTTGACGGAAAAAGACTATGAAGGAGTCACCACCGGACTTACCAGAGAAGTGGCAATAAAGAATGCCGGATATGAAGCAAACTTAATTGGTGACCTGATATTAACCGATTTTTTTAAGACCAATGATCCGGTTTCTAATTGGCTGACTGACAGTATTACCAAAGGAACCTTACTACATCCAGATTTTCGTGACGCGGGCATCGCAATCAAAAACGATCAAGACAAAGTAAATGTTTATGTCATTTTGGTCTCACCGCGTAAACTAGTGCCGGCGCCTAAAAAGATTGCTTGGGGTGGTCCGAATCTTTGGGAAGCTGTCAACAAACGACGTGTCGAGCTAGGTGTAAATCCCTTGAAACAAAGAGACGAGCTTTGTACCATTGCCTCCATCAGACTAAACCAGCTTCTCGAGCTGGGAAAGCTGGATGGACACGCCGGGTTTGTTCCGGTGCTGGATCGACCAGACCTAAAATGGATTTCCGAAAAATACAACACTAGTGAGTTTTTGGCTCAAGGTTATTCTTCCGCCTCAGAGACGATTCAAGCTTGGGAGGACACGCTCGGACACAAAGCACTGCTGGCGGGCGGAGAATATGTGTGGGGATGTATCTATGCACAAAACTCCTTTGCTGTCGCCATTGCGGCATACTAATACTGGGTCTCAGTTCTCGGATATCAGATCTCAGTGTGGATAATATTAGATGATGAAGCTGTCTTCGGTGTCGTCTATTTCCTGAATGCTTTCTTTCTCGAGAATGTAGGTGTCACGGTGACCCATCTCCCCCACCTTTTCTCCCTCTCCCCTGGCGACAGACTCTAGCGGCAAACAGTGAATACAGCCACTCTTTCCATTTGGGCACTCGAATCTTTCGAGCTTTCGGGCTAATTTTATTTTGCGTCCGATATCCAAGAGCTTGGTTTCTGCCTTCGTAACGTCCGGAAGATCTTTTTCTTTTGGCAAATCAGAAAAATCCAGATACCAATAACTTGCCTTGGCCACCGGTCTCTTTTGGCATCTAGCTACCAAGAGATGGTAGATGGGAAGCTGAAGAGATTCACCCGTTTCCTCTTTCTTGCTTGTTTTAAAATCGATGATGTGAATACCGTCCGCTTCTTTTAAATATTCCAACCAGTCGATTTTGCCACAAAGGATAATATTTTCCTCCTCAGACAACCAGAAGTACGGCAAACTCTCTTTAATTTTGACTGCCAGATTCAGAAGTGGTCCCGGATGATCCATCACCCGCCTCAGCATAGCTTTACCTCTTTCTTTATATTTATGTTCCTCATCCAAATCTTTGAACCCGCCTTTTTTCCCGGATAATTTTTCCCAAACCTGATCAAGCTTCAAGACCAATGACTCCTCAAAACGGATCTCTGTAGGAACCGTGGATAGAGACTCAAGAACTTCGTGAACGGCCGACCCTAGTGCAAGCGAGGGAGAAATGATTTGGATCTTGTTCCCCGAACTTCTATCTTTGAAAATATTTTTTAAAAAGTAGGCTCTGGGACATTGCAAAAAATCATTGATTGAAGTATGCGAAATCCAAACTGCGGAATATTTATCTTTTGCCATGGTGTTTTAACTGATACTTACCGACCTAATATAATTGCCAAAATCAGAAAAGCTGCTCCAAGCAGGTAACCACCAGCAACATCGCTTGCCCAGTGGGCTCCGAGGTAGATTCTAGAGATTCCTATTGTGAGTATCAAGATGATGGCAGACAGGGAAATAAATAATTGAAGCCATTTGGTCCTTACTTTGTATATTGCCAGATATAGCATATACCCAAAAAAGACAGTAAACGTTAGAACGTGCAGACTTGGAAAACTTTTGTCTTGGTACACTCCTTGGATGTAAACGAGTTCCATGTCTGGACGCGGACGATTGATGAAGCTTTTTGCTAGACTGCCCGCTGTGGCGCTAGCAACAGTGAGAAGAGCCGTTTTGACGGCTTCAGCTTTTAGTCCGGTAAAAAAGAGGAGAGACATTGCCAAAACCACAATTATTTCCAAGTTGTGATCGTTACCAACTTCACTAACAAGGATCATTGCCGTGGAGAATATGGGGTTGTGAAAACTCTGTAGTTGACGACTAATGGCTAGGTCGTATCCAAAATAGGCATATCGGTGAGCCAAGAGACCTATTAGAACAAAAACAAAAATTAACCCAATAAGAATAACGTTTAGTGCCTTGATTGGTTTATTTGATTTCTTGGATTTCATGGAATGGTATCATTTTAAAGTATGGAGAGGAAAAAGGGTATTTCAGCCAATGTAATTGTTCTGGGGGTTGTTAGCTTTCTTAACGACGTCGCTTCAGAGATGGTTTATCCGATTGTTCCCATATTCCTTATGTCAGTTCTCGGGGCTCCGGCTCTGGTCGTGGGATTTGTGGAAGGATTGGCAGACTCCATATCCAAAATTTTAATGGCGTTTAGCGGTGTCTTCTCCGATCGTTCTCAAAAAAGGAAACCTTATGTTGTTTGGGGCTACAGCTTTGCCACTTTTTCCCATCTGGTAATGTCCTTGGCTGGTACATGGCCGCTAGTCATGTTCGCTCGAGTGATCAACCGGACCGGAAAAGGAGTTAGAACCTCAGCTCGTGACGCACTTATCACCGAGAGTTCGGACAAAGTGAGCAGAGGTCGGAACTTTGGATTCCACAGAACCATGGATTCCCTTGGTGCTGTCGTAGGGCCCTTACTTTCGATACTGGTTCTAAAATGGCTGGGGGGTAACTACCGCATGTTATTTTTTGCGGCTTTTTTCCCGGCGCTGCTAGGTGTTCTTATGTTCGTGTTTTTTGTTAAGGAGAGAAAAAAGAAGCCTCTTGGCTTGACCGGATTACGTTTTGAGTGGAGTAAGGCTAATCAATCTTTCAAGATTTTCCTACTGATCAGTTTTATATTTACTCTTGGAAATAGCTCAGATGTGTTTATGATTCTCAGAGCTCAAAGTTTGGGACTGTCTCTGGGGCTAACTATTTTTACGTATGTACTCTTTAACTCAATCTATGCGCTACTCTCCCTGCCTGCAGGGATTATGGCTGACAAAATAGGAGCCAGAAAAGTGCTGTTCATTGGATTTATTATGTTTGCCATAGTCTACCTGGGCTTTGGCTTCATCAACTCTTCGGTTTGGATTTGGCTACTATTCCCCATTTACGGAATATATATGGCTCTGACCGACGGAGTGAGCAAGGCATATATTTCAAAACTAATTCCTCATGAGATATCGGCTTCAGCTTTTGGCATATATCAAACCTTAATGGGAATAGGAACTTTTTTGGCCTCTACCCTAGCCGGTGCGCTTTGGACCTTTTCCGGAGTCAGAACTCCTTTTTACTTTGGCGGAGTAATGGCTCTTATTGCCGCCTTTTTGTTTCTCATTCTTACAAAGAGAGTTAGAGTTGCCCAACCAAGAGCCTAAGACTAGTCAGAAAATCCAAGACCCGTCTATCCATGATGATTGATTGTCGGTCAAGCGGACGAACCAGCCTAAGTCCTGACAGGGTAGTACAGCGACTGAGGGCAACATATGTTTGACCGTGTGCGAAGGCTCCCCTTCCCAAGTCAACTACAACTTTTTCAAAAGTTTTTCCCTGACTCTTGTGAATAGTAATAGCCCAGGCAAGTCTTATGGGTAGTTGTTTGAAACTACCGATCTCTTTTGTTTCCAAAGATGAATTTTCTTGATTGAAAGAGGTTTTGTATGATGTCCAGGTGAAGGGTTCGATTTTCTCGACTTCGCCCCCGTCAATCTTTACATAAACACAATTTGACTCTGCTTTGAACAATGTTCCCACAGTTCCATTTATCCAACGGTCTTGAACATCGTTATTGAGAAGCATTACCCGAGCCCCTGTTTTGAGAGTAACCATATCGGCGGCTGGAGCTTGTTGAAGAGAAAAATCTCCCGTTCTGGTAGCGTGGAAGGAGTATAACGGACCTTCAATTTCATCAAGCCTAACCTGATTAATTTTGTCTGCCTGATCGTTTAGTGCCGTAAGGATGATGTAGCTATCGATACAGTCTCCTTCGCAAATAATTTGATTATTTATTTCTATCAGATCCTCATCGGTCGTAATGTTGTTTCTGATTCGATTCAGAATTTCTATAAACTTTTTTTCCGACTGTCGATAAATGGTCTGAAGCTCGATGTATCTTAGTTGAGAATATAGTCCTTGAAAAAGACTCTTAAAGACTTTTGATGAAAAAAAATAAGGTGTTTCATATAGAGCCAGAAGGGCGTCTTTTTCTAAATGTGTAACCACGGGAGGTAACTGATGGAGATCGCCCACCATGATGATCCGAACGCCTCCAAAAGAGAGGTTCTTTTTTCTTACGGATTTTAAAAATGAGTCGATACTGTCCAAGAGGTCGGCTCTGACCATAGATATTTCGTCGACTATCAGAATATCCAGGGCATTATAAATTTTGACCTTTTTGGAATGTTTTGCTTCCAAAACGGCCCTTTCCGGTGTCACGTTAGGTGGAAAGCCAAAAAAAGAATGTATTGTTTCTCCGTGGACATTTAATGCCGCTACTCCCGTAGGAGCTACAACGGCGACATTTTTTGTTGTGTGATTGCGAAAGTGATCCAATAAGGTAGATTTTCCGGTACCTGCATTCCCTGTCAAAAACACATTCTCTGAGCTGTTTTCCAGGATATCGAGGGCTTTTTTAAAGGTTTCGTCAAAATCGATTGGCATCTTAGATAGAAAGTAATAAATGATTGCGATATAGCCATCGACGATGTTCTTTGTATTTTGGGTCATACTTGGCGACGAGTGCCCAAAACCGACTACTGTGATTCCGGTGAACCAGGTGGCAGATCTCATGTATTATCACGTAATCCACCACTTCGTGAGGGGCCATAATTAATTTTCGATTAAAACTCAAGCGGTTGTTTGGAGAACAGCTTCCCCAGATGGAAGAAACTTTTTTGATATCAATACGACTATAGTTTACCCCCACTTTTTCTGTATAGAAGTTTACCTTTTCGGTAATTACGGAGATTCCCGTTTCGAGATACCACCGCAAGAGACCTTCCTTTATCTCCAGACCCTTCTTATCTTCAGTGTGACCCTGATAGAGATCCACCTTAATTGAGTTTTCGGCCATCTCCACTGAAGTTCTAATGGGTGTGTTGATGAGATTGATTTTCAATGGATACTCTTGACCAAAGTATAGATGCATCTCTCCTTCCAAATATTTTTTTTCCGGAACTGTTGACCCAATCTTCTTTAGGTGTTTGTTGATCCATTCGGATTTTTCCTCTACAAATTTTTGAATAGCTGACGACGATAACCAAAAAGGTGCGCGAACAACAACTCCCCTCTCCGGATGAACGCTAATCGTGGTGGCGATGGATAGTTTTCTTACCCTGATGACTTTATATTGGAAAAGTGGCACGCCGACTATTGTAAACTAAAGTTTACTTCTCGAGTAGCTCAAGAGAATAGATGATATCGTCTGAGGTAGAAATTAATTTGTCATCGGAAGTATCTGTTGAATTGGTGATTAACAAGTAGCTTAAGGTTTTGGGGACGTAGAAATAAGTTATTTCTTTTGAGTCCTCTGCCGTAGTGTAAGTAATACCGGTAATCGAGCCGATCGAAACAGGGGAGATGGTCTCCAATAGTTTAAAATTGTCCCCCATTATATTAATTTTTTGGTTAATGTCTTGTTCGGCAATAGTATTCACCGTGTCCTTACCCGGTAACGTCTCACTGGAAATAGTAATAAATAATCCGTCTTTGGAAATAGTCAGAGAGCCATTATTTTCTTTTTTGGCGGTGATGCCATCCGGATATTGAATCTGAAAACCCATTACCTTGTCCGAATAGGGTTTCCAATTAGAGGATCTGCGGGTGAGCGTAGTCGAAGCGCCTAAGGTTTCCGGCTGTGGGATGGCAAGAGAGTTGGAGACCAAGAGATCGTCTGTCAGATCCTTTGGTGGAGATTTCTCGGTAACCCAGATAATGCCCAGAGTGAGTACCGCCAGCAGAATCAACAGCATCACAACTTTGACCATATCTTAAAGTATACTATCTTACAAAAAGCTTGGAGCGGGTAATGGGAATCGGAGTCCCACGGTCGATTCTGCTGAATCGCCTCTGACCGCGCCTCAGCGCCAGCCGCGCTTCCGGCAGGTCCGATTCTTGCCGCTAATACGTTATTTTAATAAATCACGCCACAAGGGCGTGGTTTATTAAAGTGAGCGGGTAATGGGAATCGGACCCACTTTTATTCCTTGGGAAGGAATCGTTCTACCGGTGAACTATACCCGCAATAGGTCTGATTTTATTCTATTTTTTATGAATGATCTACCAAATCCTGTTTTCAGAGACTTTTCTCTTTTAACGGCATCCTCTTTTGAACGACAAGCTTCGTAGTAAACCAAACTGATTGTCAGATATTCTTTGGTGGATGGCACCCTGTGCGACTGATGTTTTTCGAGTCGCTTCCTCAGATTATTCGTATAACCAATATAGATGTCGGTTTTTAACGCCGTCTTACATCGAAGAACGTAGGTGTAGAAAAACACATAATTATCGTATCATTCTACCGGCCTGCCCGCAGAAGCTAGAGCTTCAGCTCTTGCAGGCGGGTGTACTAATCCCGCAATGAGCCTATTTTAATCTATTTGGTGCATAAGTGGTAGAATTGTGCTTAATCGCAGTTTGAAAAGGAGATTAAATTGGCTGACAAATCTATCGGAACTTCCTTGTGTGTACGATGGCCATTACCTGCCGGCTTGGCAGTGCTATCGGTTAAAGACACCATTCTCGGGGTTTCAAAATTAATCCGAAAACAATATAACAAACCTGACATCTGGATTCACTCAATTCTCGTCTCTGAACTGAGTCTCGACGGGCTTTCTTTCTTGGAAGGTGGCCGGACCGTTCATTTGAATGCGTATAGCGCTAGCTTAATGAAAAACGGTTATATGGAAATATATTTTGTCTTACCGAAATAACCCACCGAGAAGTAGATCGCAAATTGAAAAGGAGGTTCTATGGCTACAAAAAATATCGCAAGAACCATGAAAGTGGTTTGGCCGATTTCAAAGGCTGTTGATTTGGAAAAAACTGTCCGGGAAATATGCAAGGTGTTTGTAGAACAGTTTCCAGGCGCAAGGCTGAATAATATTGTACACACAGGAAATCGAACAGTGTCCGGGCTTGCATGCGCTGCACTTGGCGCTGATAAAGTAACAAGCGGTCCTGTCGTTTTCTCTTTTGACGAGACTGTTGGCGAAAACAATATTGAACTTGTTTTCATTGTTTGACCCTTGATACCCACCTAATAGGTGGGTTTTTTATGGGTGGATATGATTTATACTATGATGAATATATGTCCGGCAGATATAGAACGAGTAAAGAAAAAAATAGATCCAGATTTTACATTCTTCTTTCGGTAATCTTCGTAATCGTCTTGTTGAAATGGGGAATTCCCTTCTTCATCGGAGTTGTTGCGGGTGACGGAGCTCCAAGACAAAATATAGACAAAGACATAATCCCCCCTCAAGCACCGACATTATCGGCACTGCCGGAAGCAACCAATAGTGCATCTTTGTTGGTGGAGGGGTACACCGAAGCGAATGCTTCACTGGACATACTGATAAATGACAAAATTTCTCTGACAGATAAGGCCAAAGACGATGGGTCATTTTCATCAATAGCCACAATGGATGCTGATTCAAATAGGGTCCAGGTAAGGGCAACCGATGAATCGGGAAATGTAAGCATTTCGGAAGTGGAGATCGTTCTATTGGATAGAAAACCGGTGGAGATTTCCGTGTCTTCTCCGAAAGACGGTACCGAGTTCTTCGGAAAAAATAATCAAGTGGTTGATATCAAAGGGGAGGTAAACAAAAAAGATGCCCAGATTATCATTAATTCGTCGTTCGTCGTTGTGGAAAAGGAGGGAGTGTTTGTTCATCGAATTCAGCTGCAAAACGGAAATAACGAAATTAGAGTGGTTGCATCCGACAAGGCTGGCAATTCTACCGAGAAAGTGTTCTCACTTGTTTATACTCCTTAAAGGGTAAAGCCAAGATAAGCCAGAAAGAGAAATTTATCCAGATGTAAAAGAAACTATTGTTAAAGAGACTGTGGATAAGTAGCGACAAGATAAACATCTTGTTGGAGAGGGGTAATTTCGGAACACTTTTTTGAAGTAAATTGAAGAAACTCACCAACCCTACCAAACCAGTAGTGGCGGCTATAAAAATATAGCTATTGTCAATTTGGAAACGCGATCCGCTGAAATCACGAAGAGTGTTATACCCCCACCCCAAAAACGGTCTTTTTAGAAGCAGATCTAGTCCGGCTTGCCAACTTTCGAAGCGGGAGTAAATAGAAAAAGTGCGCAGAAGATTTACTCCTTCACCGAACGGTTTGGGGATCAGCCAAACGATGATGATTAGGGCAACGAAGAAAAGTATCAGTGAGAATTTCTTATTTCTTAACAGCAAATAAGCTATGCCAAAAGCAAAACAGAGATAAGAGGCTCTTGAAAAGGTGAGAGCGAGCAAAATGACAAGAGGAAGGCCCACGGCCCAATTTCCCAAAGCGATAAAGAGTAAAGAGGCGGAAGCCAAAATGGCACCGGTAAAGTTCGGGTCGTAGAAAGACCCGATCAAGCGGAAATAGTGATCGTCAAAACCGATTAATTTTAGATATCTCATGTCGGGGAAAATTAGGTACTGCAGAACACCCAGAACACAGAAAAGAGAAAAAGAAAAGAATACTGTCCCAATGACTTTTTTGGGCGGAAAAAGTTTGACAGCAAAGTAAACTGATGGGTAAATGAACAAGCGAGAGAGATAAAGTAGAGCAAAGACAGAGGTACCTTCGAATAACGACTTAAAATTTATTAACAATGAAAAAGTTGCCACAAGATTAAAAATCATTAAGGGCTTAAACAGTGGATCTCCGAGTATCTTTTTTCTAACTGTCTTTTTTAGGAACAGGGACATGGTCAGAAGACCAAGAATGAGATCCAGAAAATAAATAGTTAAAGGAAAACCGGGAACCAAAAATGCCAACATTTGGCCAAAGGGCCAAGTAAAGAGGCTAAGAATTAATAGAAAATATATCATTTGTCAAGTTTGAACACCTGTATTCCTAATTTGTTTTCATTTATCAACTCCCCCTCAACATTTCTTGGGTTCTCCCCTACTGTGACTAAATAGTCGTATCCTGAATCATTTGGCACCCAGGAAGTATGGTCAAAGTCTTTCGGGAAATAGTATAAATTGTGCAGTTTGTCCACTAATATCTTACTGCCTTCCGGGAGTCCGGCAACAAAAGTGTCGGAGTCGATGAAGGTACCCGGCAATCGATCGGCGTAAGTCACCAAAAAAGTATTTGTATCTACCTTGCCGGTGAGGAAGGGAACATATTTGGCCATGGCAATTAATCTTAAAGATAGGACAAAAAAACCAGAGAGTATTGTGACAACTACCAAAACTCTTTTCATCCACAGGTACTTGAGTGAATTGACACCCAAAACCGTTCCAATAGCTAACGCCGGTAGATATGGAAGGAAGTAGCGACTGGATGGAGGATCGATAGACATGGTCAAGATGGTTCCCAACACTCCCACCAAGGCAATTTGATGAAGAGATTTGTTTTTGGATCTCAGAACAAACAGGGAAATGATAAAAAGCATCCCGGCCATTGGGGAAATAAAATCATCAAACGGTTTGGTCAGATAGTATGGCGCCAAAAAAATATGTTTAAGTGAACCGCCTATGCCGGCAAAGGAGTTCTCCACGACCCCACTGAAGATGGGGTAAATTGGATTGCCGGTTGAATGATACGCAATGATGAACCATGGTAGGGACATCAGAAGTGCCGGGAAAATGATATGAGAACCAAAGATTAGGGAATATATTGCAAGAGAACCTAGGGCGAACCACTTCGTACCTATGGCAAGACCCAGAAAGACTCCTCCCGATTTCCATTGACCATTCAGAAGAAAATAAAGGGCACCTGCCTCGAAGAAGGTTCTTATCAGATCGATATAGGCGCTTCCCGACTGCCAACTGACTAGCCAGGTACAGTAAAACAGTGAAATACCTATGGCTTTCATGAGTGTGGAAAGTTTGAACTGTCCTATGATTTTCCAAATGTATATTCCCGTACCCACTCCGGCAAGATACTGAGCCATCTTAGGGCCAGCTGTTCCAAACAATTGGATTAGAGGGATAAAAACCGTTTCTGCCAAACGAGGCATGGAAGAGTAATAAAGAAGACCACCGGGAAAGTACCACTGATGTTTTAGTAACCATAGTTTAGGCAAGGTAAGATGGTACCAGAGTGCGTCAAATCCCATTTCCGGAGTAAATACCAACAGAAAGTTAAGTAAAACAAGAACCACTGTAGGGAAGAGAACCAAGAAGATTACTAATTTTCGTTTTCCCATTGAAAGACTCGTGTGGATAGTGATTGAACCGCCATTAAATATGCTTGAAATAATCCGGCGGATCCATCCAAGAACCCCGCTCTAAAAAAATAGTTTAATTTGAATTTGGCAATTGGGTATACCATTAACCGAAACCAGGAAAAAGGCTTCCCATCTGACTTGAGAGATTTTGAGTCAATTTGACCGTAGGAGTCCATACGAGAAATAAATTCCGAAACAAAACCGTCTTTTGTGTGATAAAGAGGGGACGATAGCTCCCCTACCCTACCTTTAATACCCCATCGTTCGTGAACCGGTCTAACGAATTTCCCGGCTGTTCGCTTAGCAAGTCTCAGTATTTTGGTATTTCCCGTTTCTCCGTGTCTTAACGGCTGGTGAAAAACAAGATCCTGACGCGTGAGAATAAAACCGGAGTATTGATTGAGATTTATCGCTTCGATTATTTCTCTTTTGAGTTCAGTCCCAACATACTCGTCATCGTCAACAAACAGGACCCAGTCACCTTTGGCCTTTTGAAGTCCAAAATTTCTTTGCGAGGAAAAATCGTTGTTGAGGGGATGGTAGAAGATTTTAGTTTTTTGGTGGGGTGAGACCTGGCCGTGTGTGCACGGCATCTTCGACCTGCCGGCAGGCAGGTTGCCTGCCTCGCAATGACGGAGTTGAGTTGGTGGGGCTAAGTCGACAATTATCAGGATTTCGTCGACAAATGAAAGTGACTCCAACAATAAGTGGTTCAGATCGGGTTTTTTTGACAAGACAATGGCGGAAATTTTCAAAATTGCTGTATTTTTTTGTTAACGGCACTGCCCACTTGTGAAGAGGGTATCTCTACGTAACGATATACCAAGAGGGAAAACAGGGTGGCTACAGACAACGACAGAATAAACAGGGAAACATGAATCATAAGGTAAGCACTGCCGTACGGAAGGTTTGGGTATACATTAAACATCACCCTGGCTAAGATATAAAGGACGGTAAAATGAACCAGATAGAGGCTATAGGAAATCCTTCCGAAAAATTGGAAGACTTTGTTGTTTAAGAAATCAAATATCTTGGTTCTGCTGCTGAAAACGATGATCCCTATGGCAAACCACGCCAAGACACTTTCGATTAGACCACCTAAGTATTCGTCAGTGATATATCGAATGGCCAGAAGCGAAATCAAGCCGAAGGGAACGAAAAAATGAATTAGCCAACTTGGGAGGGCCGCAAAAAAGCTTTTATACCGGGGAAGGATCAAACCAAGATAAAACATGTAAAGGTAGCGTAAATCTCTAAAACCGCTAATATTAAAAATCGTAAAACTCGCAAGGACCAAAAATAGCGAAAATATCAGATTGGTCAAACGGCCCGCTGTCTTGGACACTTGATAGAAAGCGGGCATAACAAAAGAGGCAATCAAAATTACTCTAAGGGTCCAAGTCACACCTCCAAGATATGTGTGAATAAAGAACAAATTGTAAAGAAACTCCTTAATCGTCATCTGGAAATTCATCCACCAGAGATACCAGGCGGAAGCAAAAGGAAACGTTTGATAGTGGAATCCGGTTCTCATATAAATTGCGGTCGTCAAAATTATAACTACGTAGACGGGGTAAAGACGAAGAAGTCGCTTGAGGAAGAAACCCAGGAGTCCTTTTGACGAAAATTCTACCCTCCCCATTGATTGACCCAAAACCATTCCCGATAGGATAAAAAACGTGGTGACGGCTGCTCCACCATTGCCGATTAGCATAAGAAGTTGCTGGAGTTTGGCCTGAAGATTGGTAAAGGTTAGAAAATTTTGTCCCCAAACATTTGCGAAAGTCGGGATAGCTACTACCAAAAAAGAGTGATTTAGAGCAACAATGAGAGAGAGCAGACCGCGTAGACCATCGAGTTTGGTAAGTCTTCCGGAGTTATTCATTCTTATATTTAATTCCATGATAGGTCCAAAGAAGATAAAGATAGGGATATAAGGTGAAGGCATATAGATAAGGAACCAAACGCTTGATTGGGGTTAGCCATTTTTTTATAAAACGGAGATGGCTCTTGAAGCTGATAAATAGCTTCTGGGTAGGCCTCTTGAATGATGAAGAAGTGTTGTGAGCAACCACTACGGAAGGGTCCAGAATTATTTTCTTTCCTGCTTTATCGGCAGACAAGCAATAATCAACATCTTCAAAATACATAAAATAGCCTTCGTCCAAGTAGCCGACCTTTCTAAAAGTGTCGGCACTAATTAGCACACAGGCAAACGTGACGAACTCGGAAGTGATAGGTCTCAGCCTCTTAATATTGAACAAATTCCGGTGCTCCGGCTTGGCGTATTTCCATTTTACTTTGCCTTCCAGGCCGTAAATTTTCCGTCGTTTTTGTTCGTGATAGATAACTGGTGCCACAATGCCAACCTCCTTGTCGGAAAAATGTCTGAGAAGTGGGCGAAAGAAATTACGCCCGACAGTTGCGTCAGGATTGATGATCAAAACGTGAGTTGATCCAGCTTTTAATGCCTGGCGGATGGCTAGATTGTTTCCAGCCGCAAAACCAGGGTTGGTGGGTGAACTGAGGTAGTGAACGTGTGGAAAAATTCTTTTGAACGTCCTCTCAACCTCCGGAAGGGGTGAATTGTCGACAATATAATAATCTACAAGTTCTCCCTCAACGCTCCTTTGTAGTGCATGAAGGCAGTGGATGGTATCGTCAGGATGTTTGTAGTTGAGGATGACGGCTGATAATTTTTCTTGCATCTGCTATATTCTAACCCAATGACCAAGCCACTTCGAGCAGTAGTTGAAATAATCTGTGGCAATATCGAGAGCCCCAAACAGATACTGGAGATTGGTTCAAGACAGGCAATAAACCAAAATGACCTTGCTAATGTAAGAGATCTATTCTCTATGGGAAAATTTGTTGGGGTGGACATGCAGGATGGACCCGGAGTGGATATTATTGCTAGCGCCAATAAATTACCATTTCCGGACAGGTCTTTTGATCTGGTTCTTTGCCTGGAAACTCTCGAACATGCTGACAAACCATGGCTGGTTTGTGCCGAGATTGAACGAGTCATAAAAACGAATGGTGTCGCCATAGTTTCCAGCCAACAAAACTTTCCTATCCACAAACATCCGTCCGACTATTTTCGATACACCCCTTATGGATTGAGCGTACTGTTTCAAAAATTTGAGGGTAAACTGACGGTGGCCATCTCTCCCCCATTTGATGATGAGGTCAAACTTAATCCTCAACATGTGGTTCTGGTGGGTATGAAAAAAAACAATGGGAAACTTTTAAAGAAAATCAAGAATTCGATAAAGAATAATGTCAATCTTATTTCTGTTCACAAACCCTATCAACACCGACTTCAAGATTTTTTCAAACTTATGAGGCGGGCTTTGGCTGAGATTAATTTTAGACAGGAAATCGAGTTTTTTTAGCTCAAAACCATGAAATACCAGTACGATGAGTTTAACAAGAATCGATTTGAAGTTCACAAACTGACTTTCGACCTGATAGCATCCAACAGCCGAGTGTTGGATATCGGCTGTGCTACGGGATACTTTGCCAAGGAATTGTTGACCAAGAATTGTGAAACTTGGGGCGTGGATAAGAATAGATCTGCTACGAAAAAGGCCGCCAAGTATTGCAAAGAGGTAACTGTCTGCAACCTGGATGAAGCCATTAGTCTGCCTGTGCCCAAAAAATACTTTGATTATGTAATTATGTTGGATGTCCTGGAACACTTGCTATACCCTGAAAAGATCCTGTCTATTGTCAAAAAACACCTAAAGAGAGATGGAAGAATTATCGTGTCGGTACCCAATATTGCCCACGCTTCAATTAGATGGATGCTGTTTATGGGTAAATTTGAATATGCGAACACCGGAATACTGGATAATACCCATGTAAAATTTTATACTAGACGAAGTTTTGAAAAACTCTTGAAACAAAACGGCTACAAAACCCTAAATATGGTGCCAACAAACGGCGCGTGTAAGGTTCCTTTTCTATACAAGTTCACGGATAGACTTCCGGTGACGTGGCAATATTTTCTGGTAAAAAAATACCCAACACTTTTTGCCTTTCAATTTATTGCAGTGGCAAAGCAAGCTTCTTGATTTCCCGATCAAGCTGAACCCAAGTAACAATTAATATCAGAGGCACGGTGAGGCAAACACTAAGAAGAAAAGAATAGGCCACACCAATCGCTCCGAAAAGCGGGACAAAAAATAAAGAGAGAATGATTTCCACCGAAACCGTAAGGATTCCAAAAAAAGAAGGTATTTGTGGTTTGTTTAGACCTTGAAGTAAGGCTGTGGGCACAGGAGTAAGGGATACCAAGAGAAAATAGAAACTGAGGATCTTTAGAACAGGAAAAGCAGTTTGGACGACAATTGGGTCCTTCAACCACCACAAGAGAAATGGTTGTCCTATGGTGTAAGAAAGAATTACAGCCGAGACACCCCCAATTAAGGTAACGGCTTCTACTCCCAGAACAAGAGTCTTGAGTTTCTTTATCCGATCTTTTTCCAACAAAGAAGCGCTTAGGGGGAAGAAAGCCTGCGCAAACTGAGAAATGACGCCAGCCCCTTTGGCCACGATACTCTGAGGAATACTAAAAGCGGTAATAGCTCTGGCGGAGACCATGGCTCCAAGTATGAAATTGCTAAACTGGTTTTCTACTTGTCCGGCGAGAGTTCCGACAAAATTTCTAAGACCAAAGGAAAACAGTTCCCTACCGGTTGATTTGTCATATGATGGCGAGAAATCCGATCCGGAAAATAACTTTAACGAATAATTAATCATAAAAATTAGGGTGAAAAGATGAAATATTAACTGTGTGGAATAAAGAACCGCTATATTTGGATAAAATCCTGATACTGCGGCAGAAATCACCGTATTAGCTGTACCAACCAATAACGTTTTGGAGTTGAAGATGTCGAATCTTTGTTCGGCCTGAGGCAAACTTAGTAAATGAATGTTTACGTGATTTACAAAAGCGATAGTGGCCAACATGAGAATAGACAAGTTTATGGTGTTTCTGTCCAGGTAGGCGAAGATGGGCATGATTTGTGAAAGGTACCGAAGAAGAACTATGACGCAGACAAATAGGATAAAGGCGAGGGCGATGAAAATGGCAAAAGAAGTCTTCCAGGTTTTGACTTTTTCTATTCTTTCGGTGCCGGGAAGAGAAAGTTTCCTTACGACAGCGTTAGAAATTCCGAAATCAAAAACAGCAGACAAAGAAACAAAGGATAACAGAAAAATATAAACCCCAAATATGTCCCGGCCTAAATTATTTAGCAGAATGGAGACAGAAAAGAAACTGGCGATCAAAAGATAAAAATAACCGGCAAGATTGATGCCCGTATTCTTGATTAAACTTGTTTTGATCGACATCGCAAATCAAATTATAAACTAATTAGTTTGTGGCTGATGTAGAATTGGATGATAATTATGAAGACACGGTTCCTTCTCATTAACGCTATTGACATTACGAAACCCTTACAGACATCTCTTCCCCCACTGAGCCTTGGATATTTGGTGAGTTCCCTGAGACAAAAATACGGTAAGGATTTTATTGACTTCAAAATTGTCGACAGAAACGTCGCAAAAGTAATTCGGAGTTATAGACCAAACATTGTCGGGATTACTTCCGTATCCCAGAACTTTAATTACGCCATGAGTTATGCCAGGATGGCGAAGAAAAGGGGGATTCCCGTGCTGATAGGAGGAACACACATTACTGTCTTACCATCATCCATGACGAAGGATATGGACGTGGCGGTATTGGGGGAGGGAGAAGAGGCGATAACGGAGTTATTTGAAATATTTCTGACCAAAAAGACATTCGCAAAGGCAGATCTGATGAAATTGAAAGGTTTAGCTTTTTGGAGGGGGAACAAAATCTTTCAAACAGAGATTCGGTCTCCCATAATGCCCATGGATTTGATTCCGATCCCGGCAAGAGACCTGATGACGATCGAAAAGTGCACTCATGTATTTTCCTCCAGAGGATGTCCGTATAGATGTGTTTTTTGTGCTTCATCACGTTTTTGGAGTAAAACGAGATTTTTTTCGGCAAAGTATGTGGTCGGAGAAATCAAATATCTATATGAAAATTACGGGGTAAGAGAGATTGATTTTTGGGATGACCTATTTATTGTCAGCAAACAAAGAATAAAAGAAATTGTTTCTTTACTTAAGAAGGAGAGATTGTTGGGAAAGCTCACTTTCAGTTGTGCCGTTCGTTCAAATTTAATTGATGAAAGCATGGCTAAACTCCTAAAGACGTTGAACGTAAAAGGTGTCTCCATGGGACTTGAATCCGGAACACCTAGGATTCTCGACTATCTCAAAGGCGGAAATGTAAACATTAAGGATCATATAAGAGCTATCCGTATCTTTAAGAAATATGGCATTGAACCAAGTGCCTCTTTTATCATCGGGTCACCGAATGAAACCAGAGAGGAGATTGTGCAGACTTTCAAATTTATCAAAAATAGTAAGTTGCGCGGTTTTGGAGTGTATGTTCTGACTCCCCTGCCAGGAACTCCGATCTGGGATTATGCAAAGGAAAGGGGAATGGTAAGTGAGAAAATGGACTGGAGTAGACTGAACGTGGAGTTCTTGGAAAATCACGAAGATGCCATTATCTTATCTGAAACGCTAACAAGGAAGGAGCTAAAAGATCTAATCTTGATGTTTAAGGCTGAGCAGAAAAAAAGATACTACGTCGATTTTATAAAACATCCCATGAATATACTTCGAAAGGCTTACCATCGTCTGAAAAAGATTGGACCTAATGCTTTAGTAAATTTTGGTATACGGCATTGATCTTCTTGGAAATCTTGAATCGATCAAAATGATTCAGGGCTCTCTGTCGACCGATCTTGCCTAGTTTCTCTCTAAGCTTCGCATCTTTTAATAGTATCTCAAGATTGTCTTTTAGACCTTGAGGATCGGAGGACTTAGTATATAGAGCCGCATCGCCGCAGACTTCCGAAATGGCGCCGGTGGACGTGGTAACAATGGGTAACCCACAGGCCATAGCCTCAACGAGCACCATGCCGTACTGCTCCTCCCAAGTTTTAGCCGAACGGCTTGGTAGACAAAATATGTCAGCCGATTGGTATTCTTGAGCCATCAGACCATAAGGGACTTGACGCACGGACACATTTTTATAGCCGGATAAATCACCCTTCAGGGGTCCATCGCCAATGAAGTTCAGGTGTACGTGGATATTTTTTTTGGCGATCTCCAGAAAAGCACTCATGAGATCTTCGACTCCCTTTTCCGGAACTAGGCGAGCAATACACAGTATCGTCAATGCACGTTTATTCTTTTTTTCCGCTCTAGGTCTGAATCTGTGCAGATCCACTCCCATAGAGATCACCGATATTATTTTTTCCGACACACCTTCTTGAACAAGAGCCTTCTTGGCTAATTCGGTAACGGCAATAAAGTGATCGATATTTTCTCTTGCTAGTCTCTTTATTCTTTCTCTACCCTTGATTCCTTCATTGTTGTGAGGAATAGTTTCCCAGACTGTGCTAACTATTTTCTTGACCAATCCCCTTCTCTTAGCCATTACCGCCTGATGGGTATATGCATAGTAGGTCTCTGCAACGTGTACGATATCTGCCCCTTTAATAACTTTTTCTAAACCAAAAAGTACATGTGCATCGGTAAATAGTCGATTGAGAATGGGAAATTTGAAAGGTATCTTTGGAATATCTGTGGGTGACCAAAGTTTGATAAGGGAAAAATCTATCTTGTCGGAAATAGGATGCTTGGAGGATACAGCTTTGATATCATGTTTTTCCTTCAATGGAGCATAATTCTGTAGTTCAAACGGGTTCAAAAACGCCCCACGAACAATAAATATTTTCATTTCAGATATTTGTTAAAAAGTATAAATATATCATCTAATAAAAAGATGGGTTGAATAAGTATGTTTGATAGAAGATTAAAATTTTTCAAATAAAACAATTTTCTAGAAATTATCCAGGCAGAATGGCGAATTCTGTCTTTGTTTTCACTACTCCCACCTCCGTAATGAAATATCTTTGATAGGTTACAATGAGTAACCTTTATACCCTGCTTTTTAGCTCGCAAACAATAGTCGACGTCCTCCAGGTACATAAAAAATCTTTCGTCAAGATATCCAATCTTGTCTATGGTCTTTTTAGAGATCATCATGAAGCCACCGGTAACGACATCCACAGTAAAATATGCTAACTTTGAAAAATCAGAATCTAGATAGTAAAAATACTTGTGCCAATAATCAGAGCGAATGAGTTTTCTCAGATTTGTAAAATCAAACATTCCGACAAATAAATTCGGAAATCTAAAATAGCTTCCATTTTGGATATTATTATTGTCATAAGTGCTTCCCCCGACAACTCCAGACTTTGATGTAACTGCACATTGATATAAATTTGAGATCGAATACTTGTTAACTATTGTGTCGGGATTAATTAATAAATAATAATCTGAATTGTTTTTAATTTTTAGAGCTATGTTTATTGCTTTTGCAAAACCTAGATTTTGTTTTTTGTAAATTGTGGTGATTATTGATTGATTTTTTTCCCTAATTTTATCGATAATCTGAATTGTTTTGTCTCCCGAATGGTTATCAACAATTACTATTTCACACTCGTATTTTGGCGAAAAATTATCTAATATTGCGAATAAACATTTCGATATATATTTTTCCGAATTGTAGGTTACAATGATTATTGATACGTGTATTTTCTTCACTTGATGTGAGGATAACATTAATAATATTGTTTAACAATGAAAGCACCTGCCTCCTTTCGTTGGTTTAGCTTCGCTATTATCTGGATTCTCGCACTGTTGGTGTTTCCAATAAATTCACTTGCAAGTAGTATTTTCAATGATGATTTTGTCAATTTAGATACTAATTTTTGGGAGATTTTTGCACATTCAGTGGGCGATGTTAAGACGGTAGATGGTACATATTTAACTCTTTCTGCAATTCAAGGATATTCTTTCCCGTATGTATACCTAAAAAATGTCACTATTCCGGATAATAACTTCACCATTGAAACAAAGTTTAAATTTTCCGGGACGGTGACTTACGGGAACGGTCTCATTTTTTCGGACAAATTACTTTCTTACGGAACTTATTCTGACCTAGCTTCAAACGATTTAATATTTGCGGCGTGGCCACTAAATAGCACCACAGTAGACATTTCTTCCTCTTTGTGTTTAAAGGACTCGATTGGTTGCACAAATGGGTCTTATGTCCACATCGCCTATGTGCCCTCCGATGTATGGACGGAAATGAAAATCGAGGAAATAGATGGTCGCTATATCTTGACCGTTGGCGGTCAATCATACGAGACGAGAGATAGTTCAAGAAAAATTTCTCATTTCTGGATAGGTAACCCCCAGACGACAACTCAGACACAGATCTGGCCTTCGATTCATGTTGACTATTTTGGTATATATAACAACAGTATTGTCAACAAGTTTCCTATCATCGTTTTGCCTGGGTTTGGGGGGAGTTGGGATATTGCTGCAATTTTGTCTGGCACAAGTGGAAATAATTGGGAAGTTCCTGAACAGATAACGGTTTATGACGGGCTTCTGAATTCTTTGAAGATAAATGGCTATGAAGAGGACAAAGACATCTTTCTCTTTCCCTATGATTGGCGTAAACCGTTGGATGCCTTGGCCGATGATTTAAAGAATTTTATTACAAACAAAGGTCTTGCAAACAAAAAAATAGACATGATAGGTCACAGCATGGGAGGTTTGGTGGCCAGAGCATATGCCCAAAAGTACGGAGTCGAAAAGATAGATAAAATCATTACTGCAGGATCACCCCACTTCGGGCTCGTAGATTCTTACGGACTTTGGGAAGGTGCTGTCTTTTGGGGAAATGTCTGGTGGGAGAAGGCTTTACTTTCTTTGACCACGGAACTAAATCGAGTTCCTGGAGAGAGAAAAATTGACACCTTGAGAAGAGTGGCTCCATCAATACTTGATTTATCACCAACTAACGACTTTCTCTATTTGAATAATCTTTTGAAGCCGTGGAGTAATCTATTGCAAAAAAATCTATATTTGGGAAATTTGAATTCTCAGAGCACCCAAGTTGACGCCGTACTCTTCCCGCTGTGGAGTGATGATGAGCAAACCAGGAGTTCGATAAAAACTACCATGCGGAACCGCCACGACTCTCTAATGGGAACTTGGGAAGATGGAAAACCAATTAAAAACAAGCCCTTTAATCTGATGCCAGGCGACGGTACGGTCACAAAAGAAAGTGCGATCGGGCCATTTAGCTCAAACGCAATTGAGGGAAGTGGTAATCACATCTCGGTCATATCAGCCGAGCAAAATATTCAACAAATCCTTAACAATCTGGGTGTAAGCTCAGATTCGATATCCGGAAGTTATTCGACCTACCCGTCTTCAGTCTTTATTGCATCCTTGAGATCCCCAGGAAGGCTAGAGGTTTGCGATTTGCTAAAAAACAAATGCAACAACGATCTCGGTTTGTATTTTTCCGGTGAGAAATTATTTATGTTACCCGGTTATGTAGGAGAAGAACTAAGAGTGCGCGTTTACGAGGCAGGTTTGGGCAATTACAGCTTACATCTAGGAAGCGTCACAGAGACGGACACCTGGGCGAAAATTGACGGTAGGTTGCAAAAATCAGGACAAGTGGACACGTTTGATGTCATTAACGGAGAGCCATTCCCTTTCAAAAAGGAGCACTGTTTGAAAGATGGTTGGAAAAAGTATACCTACGTTAAGTTCAAGAATCAGGGGTATTGTGTAAGCTATGTCGAGAAACACGAGGGCGATCATAATGATTAGGACGAGGAATGTGAGATGATATCTGTGTTTTATGGGCATAGCCAAAAAAGACCTTCTATATGTAGTTATCGGTTGGGTGTTGACGATTTTTAGCGTGGTTATGCTCTATCGTCAGGGAGTGACTCGATCTTTTTTCCATCAGGATGATGTGATCGAACTATCTGTAATCGCAGATTGGAAGGGCTGGTCCACTTTGGGACATATGAACAATGAACACTTAAATATAACATTTTGGCCTTTGTTGAGAACACAATGGATACTATTTGGAATAAATTACTTGCCTTATTTAACGCTCAATATTTTCTTTCATCTGGTCGTTTTGGTTTTGATATTTCTGACTACCTACCGGCTGACCGAATCTGTTTTGTGGTCTAGTATTCCGGTTTGGGGAATGGTCATAAACTCCAACTGGTTTACCGTGGTGTGGTGGATCACCGGGCAGATGTTTTTCTTGACGACAATTTTCGCTCTTATAACCTACTGTGTAATTTTGAAAATCAGAGACAAACCAAAGACTACATGGCTTTATCCCCTGCTATATATTGTTTCGGTTCTTCCTGGCCTTAGCTGGGGAATCGGTCTTAGCTGGCCGACATGGCCACTGCTGATTTTCGGAATTAATTATATTAATCGAAGAGTAAACAAAATCGGCTCGGTCCTGATTGCAGCACAGCTTACATTGATCGTCATATATGTTTCTCTTGTCGGAAGTAATCTGGGAGTGCACACCGATCCCAAAACATGGTTTTCAAATCCATTGGCCATAATCAGTTTTGTGGTCGTAGGTATCAGCAATACCGTGGTGGGTCGATGGCTGTGGCCGCCAGAAAATTTGGAGGTAAGGGTACTTTTTTTATTGATCATGCTGACTCTTTTTGTGATCTCCAAACCATGGAGGAAAATCATGGATCGAAATATTATTTTCGGACTAATGGTAACGATCGGTAGCTTTACTACCTTTGCCATTCCAAGATGGAGATTTGGGATTGGACACGCAATGGCAAATTATTACGCATACTTTCCCTTACCTTTTTTGCTGATTGCGGTGGCAGTTTTTCTGAGTAAATATAATTGTTCCGGATGGAGAAGGGCCTTACTGTTATCGATTTTTCTAATTCACATACCCTTGTCATGGATCGGATTCGAAAGTTGGGCTCGAGATTGGGTGGTGCGGCCACAACAAACAAGGGCTTACTTTCAGGAGATAGACTCTACTCTACCGGGATCATGTCTTAACAATAGATACCTCCCCGAATTTATCGTGCCTCAGAACATCTGGAGAATTGATTTCTTGTGGCCTGTATTCAAGAAAGATTTTGATCCTTTTTGTATAGATAAATGATCTAGCAAGTAACGACTGTCATTTCTATTAATGAGATAGTTAGGCCAATTCTACCGGAACCATGCCAATAACAAACTAAGCACCTCACCACGAGGGTGAAGTGCTTACTTGTGGTCGCGACTGGATTCCCCTCAGTAATCCCGCCTTCGGCGGATTCTTCGGGACCGGTCTCGCCAAAACCGTTACGGGTTTGGCTCCGACATTCGAATCCAGCCAATAACAAACTAAGCACCTCACCACGAGGGTGAAGTGCTTACTTGTGGTCGCGACTGGATTCGAACCAGTGACCCCCGCAATGTGAATGCGGTGCGCTAACCAGCTGCGCTACGCGACCGAATTTAACTTGAATAATTATATCAGTCAAAGTAAACTTAACTGATGTCTTTCTTTCGAAAGTTTGTTCATATCATTTATGAATTCGTTGAGGCCTTTGTAATTTCTGCCTCGGTTTTTGTGGTGGTCTACCTGTTTCTCATGCAACCACATCAAGTAAAAGGAAGCTCAATGTTCCCCACATTTAAAGACAAAGAATACCTTCTGACCGATAAAGTGACCTACAGGGCCAGACAGCCAATGGACGGTGACGTAATTGTCTTTAAGGCTCCCATAAACGAAGATTTCGATTTCATTAAGCGGGTAATCGCCACTCCCGGGCAGACCGTGATGGTCAAGGAAGGAAAAGTGTTCATCGATGGGCAGATGCTGGAAGAATTTTACCTTCCCAAAGAATACACTACCGCACCAGGGCAATTTTTGCATGATGGGGAGGAATATACTGTTCAGCCAAATGAGATCATGGCCTTCGGAGATAATCGGGACCACTCATCCGACAGCAGGGATTGGGGGCCGGTGCCATATAGGAATATTGTAGGGAAGGTATTTTTCCGGTATTGGCCATCAAATGTTGCGGGCCTAGTGATGGGTCCCGTGAAGGCAAAAGAGGAGACTGTTCGAGCCGAGTAGATTAATACTCGCGAGGATTATTCTGACCACCTTGAGAATCTCCGACAGAAAGAGGGGCGAAAGAGTCGGAAAAGGGCTCAAATGGATTAGAGTAGGTACTTTCGGTCTCCGGCGGGGCAATGACGGGTGTTGTGCTTGAGGTGACGAGGGAGTCGTGAATTTTTTGGATTTGTTTTTCGGTTTCTTCGGGATTTCCTCTTAAGACAATATGTATAGCAGTTTCGACTCTGGATCTGCGCATCTTGACGTGAGCATTTTCACCAATTGATTTTTCGATTTCACTGGCCATGTTGTCTATAGATTCGTTGACTGTTTTAGTGTTAAAACCGTCAATGGCTTTAGACTTATGCATACTTTTTTTGAACCTGCGGGCTAGCTCTTCGGCTCTTCTTACTGACCCACCTTCGCGAAGAATTATCTTGTACGCCTCGATCATTGATTGAGTGTCCGGAATGGCAGCCAAAGCCCTTGCGTGACCTTCAGAGATAACTCCGGAGATAAGTCCATCCTTCAGAGCATCAGGGAGCTCAAGAAGACGCATGGTATTACTAACAAAGGCTGGGCTTTTTCCAATTCGAATGCAGATATCGGAGTTAGATAAACTGAATTCTCTAATTAATCGATCGAAAGAGTTGGCTCGGTCAATTGGATTCAGATCTGTCCTCTGAACGTTTTCAACAATAGCCATCTCCAACATTCCTTGAGGTGAAGTTTCGATAATTCGAACAGGAACCTCTTTGAGACCCGCAAGCCTGGAAGCCCTCCAACGTCTTTCTCCGGCAATGATTTGGTAGCCGGCAGGTGTGTGAGCAACCACCAAAGGTTGAATAATTCCGTGGGTTTTAATTGAATCGACTAGTTCGGAGAGGGACTCAGGTGTAATGACACCTCTTGGCTGTAGTGGGTTCGGTTGTAAATAATCTAAAGGAAGTATGGCAACTGGTTGGTCGTCCATTATTTTGCGATTACGTCAACGTAATTAACGCCATGCAATTTCCTGTATTTGACCGTCCCCTCGATTAGAGAAAATAGGGTGAAATCTCGACCAAGTTCGGTGTTCATACCGGCATGAAAATCAGCTCCTCTTTGTCTGACGATTATTTGACCCGTCTTAACTGCTTGACTGCCATAAATTTTGACTCCTAGTCTTTTTCCCGCTCGTTGAGCATGTTGTCTGGTTGCTCCACCGGATTTAACGTGTGCCATTTTTGGTTATTAGTTATTGGTTATTAGTTTTGGTGCGTTATTTTTTTTGAAGGACGACGATTTCGCGCCTAACGTCTGCGTTCGGGCGTGAATATAGTATGTCGCGTTTGAGGAGATTGTAACTCAATTCCAGCTTCCCGTCAATGACGCTACTTGTCTTATAGATGTGCTTTCCATCATCGAAGCTAGGAAAGACCATAACCACAAAACCTCCAGGTTTAAGGACACTTAGCCAGTTCTTCAGACAGCCTAAATATAATTTTTGCAGACCGGGAACCAAATATCTAATCTGGTCCGGACGTAGATTTGGTTTTCCTAGAAATGGTTCGGTAACAATGGCATCTACATCGTGGAATTTATCCGAGAGATGGGTAGCATCCAGAACCTCTAGTCTCCCCTCAAATCCGAGACTGTCAAGATTGGCTTTCGTCTCACGAACCTGATCTGCCAATATGTCTGCTCCACCCACCAGAAACCCAAGTTCCAAGGCTTCGATCAAAACACGACCTGAGCCACAAAAAGGGTCTACCAAGAGCCTCCCAATTGGACCAATTGGGACGAGATTTACCATACTTCTGGCAATTTTGGGTGGAAGAATGCCGGCCTTAGCATTCGCAAAGGGCATATGACGATCTTTTTTTATCCAATGCTCGAAATCATGAATCCAAATAGTCTGCCACACCTCTTCGCTCTTTTGATCGACAAAAAACTCGTCAATTTTGTGTTTTTTTAACAAAACCGGAGAGAGCCCAAACTGCTCTTTTGGGAGTATGAAGCGTCCTTTTTGCAACAGGTCTTTAATTTCTTGGTTAATTTGAGGAGAATCTTTGAATCCATCAAGGGAAGTTATGGAGAAGTTTTTGGCCTTTATTAGATCGGCTAGGGAGGTAGGCACGGGGGCGACCCCGACCATCTCAATGGCTAGTTTGATACTGCTACCAAGTCTTGAGGCTAAGTTTGTGGCGGTAGATTCATTTTCCGACTCAAATACATAGAGATTCGGCTGTCGAAGAACGGCACCCTTGATTTGAGCCTCAATTTCGGACTCCGCCAGAGTATTGCTGGCGCCAACGAAAAGTATGAAACGCATAAATATTAGAAATTGATAGCTTTGACGGTGAAATGGCTTTCAAGCTGTCTGTGTCCGGTCACCCTGCGATATCTGGATTTGGCCTTAAACTTGGCTATGCGTATCTTCTCGCCCTTCTTAGTTCCCTCCATTACAAGATCAACGGTGGCTTTGTCCAGATAAGGATCACCGATGAGAGTTTTTTCTCCGTCATATCCCAGGAGAACTTCTTTAACTTTGAGGGTTTCCCCCTCCTTGAGGTCGATTTTTTCAGCCACGACCTTATCTCCTTCTTTGACTAAATATTGTTTTGCACCAAGTTGGATAACTGCGTATGTGATTTTATCTGCCATGGGCGCTATTATATCTCAAAAGGGGTGATTAGATCAAGCTGGCGGCAGAGTAATCCAACCAAGATGGCAAAGCTGAGAAGTGAGCTACCCCCGTATGAAAACAGGGGGAGTGTAATGCCGGTTACCGGCATGATCCCCAGGTTCATACCTACGTTTACCACAAACTGAAAGAGAAATAGGAAAAATATCGAAAGGGACAGTAGGTTTTGCTGCCTATCATGAAGACGCTCTATTCCATATAGGCAAAAACGAAAAATAACGAAGTACGAAAGGAATAGCACCAACGCCCCAACAAAGCCGAATTCCTCCACGTATGAGGCAAAGATGAAGTCTGTGTGCCTTTCCGGGAGAAAATTTAGGTGAGACTGAGTACCAAGTTTCACACCCTTGCCAAATATCTTTCCGGAACCGACGGCTATGGTGGACTGAATAACGTTATAGCCGGCTCCTTTTGGATCCGTGTACGGATTGATAAAGGTCTCCAATCTCTGGCGCTGATATGGTTTTAGCAGTCTCGCTTCCAAGGGCAGAACCAAGGCGATACAAACAGCCCCAAGAACCAATAACTTATTGATTTGACCAGAAACAACCAATATGGCAACGGGTAGAAAAACTAATGTGAGAGCCGACCCCAGATCAGGCTGTATCGCCACCAGTGCCACCGGAATGAAAGCCAAACATAAAAATATCAATAGTTGCCTCCAATTGATTTTTTTTAAATTTGAAATGTAGGCTGAGTAAGAAATCGCTAACAGAGGCTTGATTATTTCTGAAGTCTGGAGATTAAAAAAACCAAGGTCAATCCATCTGACGGAGCCTCTGATATTCCGCCCAACCACCATGGTGATTAACAATAGAACAATGCTAACGATATAAAAAGTTTTCCCCAAAGTAAGTAAGAGAACGATATCGGACTTACCGAGTAAGTAAATTATAATTGCACCGGCTACCACAAAGGCCAATTGAGACATAAAAAGATCCGGCACAGTGCTCCAGAGCGTGACTAAGCTAAGCACCTCGATAAGCACCAAGGCGGCAAAGAGGAGGCCTTTGTTTTGACGCATTAGCTTCTAAAAATCTTAATCAAATCCCCTCTTGTAATTTCTTTGACCAGAGTTTTTCTCTTGATTTCATCTTCAAATTCTTTCGGCCAATCCGGTAAGGTGACAGAGACTGATTCGTCCAAATTACAACCGGCTTGCTTTCTCGCCTCTTGGATAGACCGAATTATCTCCCTGGTTTTGCCTCTGTTTATTAAGTCCGGAGTGAGATCCAGATCGAGCTTAACCGAAAGCTCTTTGTCTTCGATAAAATAAACAGCCAGCACATTGAGCTCGTCTTTAATTAATTGAATTAATTCTTTTTCCTTTTCAAGACCTGATTCTGGACCGAGGACGGTCATTTTTGATAGTGGTTGTTTTACCGCCATTTTTTCGATTTTTCTAACGGAATGGCCCATCTCGCATATTCTCCTTACTAGGGACATATTCTCAATCAATTTACTATCTACAACTTCCGGAGTAGTGACTGCCGGCCATTCTGCCAAATGAACAGATTCTTCACCTGTGATATTGGTATAGATCATGTCGGCCATAAAAGGGGTAAATGGCATAAGGACACGAGACAAACAGTCAAAAATTGTCCTAAGGGTACGATAACAAGTTTCTTTGTCATCAGGGATTTGGGCACTAGGCCCGACTCTGTCACGAGAACGACGAATGTACCAGGTGGATAAATCGGAAACGAAACTTTCAATTGATGTGGAGGCAAAATGTGCATCTAATTTTTCCAAACCATCGGTCACTTCCAAAACCATCTGGTCCAGCCGGTTCAGTATCCAAAGATCCAGCTTCGTGGGAATATGCTCAAATTCGATTTCCGGATGCCAATTTTCCAAGGCGGCAAAATTGGCAAAAAATCGATACGAGTTCCAAAGTAGCATATGGAATTGTCTCTTGGTTTCTGCTGTCAATTTGTAACCAAAAAGAAGATTCCTCTCGGGGTTGTGTCTCGTAAAAGACCAACGCATAACATCGGCTCCAATCTTATCCGCCCCTTCATTAAATTCGATGGCGTTCCCCCACGATTTGTGCATGGGACGTCCGTCTTCACCAAGCATAGAGTAGTAGCCGAGTACTGATTCAAAGGGGTTGGTATCTTCAAGAACCGTACTCATGGCAATCATGGAGTAAAACCAATTTTTGAATTGGCCCGGAAACGATTCCGTAATAAAGTCGGCCGGAAACCATTCCTTCCAATATTTTTTGTCGGATGTATAGCTAACCTTTCCCGTCTTCGGATCGACTAAAGTGGAAAAGGGCACAATACCGGCATCCAACCATGGGTTACCAACATCCAAAATGCGAGACATAGTGCCTCCGCAAGCCTGCCTGCCGGCAGGCAGGACATGTTTTATTTTTACCTCATCAATAAACGGCTTGTGTGGAGAGTGTCCCTCAAACTTATCCCAACCGGAAACTGCTTTTTCCCCTAACTCTTCCTTACTTCCGATAACCTCAAACTTTTCACATTTGTCGCAAACCCAGATGGGGAGAGCCAGACCCCAATAACGATTCTTCTTGCTGATGAGCCAATCGTGCATATTGTCCAACCATTCCAATTCACGATCATAACCTGACTCAGGTTTCCAATTTATTTTTTTGGCAGAATCGATCATTTTTTGACGAAGAGTCCGTTTTTGATTATCGTCCGGATCGACTTTATCCATGGCGATATACCATTCATCGGCTACTTTCCAAACCAGTTCTGTTTTACATCTCCAACAGGCAGGATATCGATGTGTATAATTCTCGATTTTAAAAATCCATTTATCTCCCTTTTTGTCCCTTTCTTCCAGATATTCCAGAATTATTTCCGGATGTTTTTTTGCGTTTTGACCGGATAAAAAGTCTAGTCCCGGTAGATAATCGGCGTTGTCGGCAATAATGGGGATCATTGGTAGTCCAAGTTTCTTGCCCAATGCGAAATCTTCGGATCCGGCGCTAACCGCCGTATGAATCAAACCGGTACCTTCGGAATTACTAATTGGCATAATATAAGAATCCGTCGGAATAACTATATGAAATTTGTCTGGATTTTCTGTGGCCACATCTTTGATGGCAGTAATTCCGTCAAATGGCCCGGTATAGTGAAGACCGACCAGCTCTGTACCCCTTACAGTTTTGACCACCTTTTTGTATCCCCCTTTAAAAACGGTTCCAACCAAGTCTTTCAAAACCCATAAGTTATCCCCGGTATCGTCCTCCACAAGAGAATAGTCTTGCTTCTCGTCAACTGCGACCGCAATATTAGCGGGAAGAGTCCACGGTGTAGTGGTCCATACCATCAAATATTCTGCGTTCCTACCTACTAGAGGAAGCTTGAAATAAATCGATTTATGTGTAAGCTCTTTGTAATCCTCTGTCAGCATCTCGTGTTGTGAAATGGCGGTTTCACAACGAGGGCACCATGGAACGGAGTCATGACCTTTGTAGATCCAGCCTTTTTCCCAGCATACTTTGAGAAAATGCCAAATCATATAATTGTTCTCATCCGACATGGTGAAGTATGAATGGTCCCAGTCCATAAAATAGCCAAGACGTTTACTCTGTTCAGTCTGAATCCCTGAATACTTAATGACACGGTCTTTGCAATGCTGTATAAAGGCAGCCACCCCATACGCTTCGATATCCTTTTTAAAGTGAAAGCCTAACTCTTTTTCTACTTCAACTTCTACCCAAAGACCCTGACAGTCAAAACCGTTTTGAAATCTTTGTTTGAAACCGCGCATATTCTTGTAGCGTTGCCAGAGATCCTTGTAGGTGCGACCCCAAGCATGATGGACGGCCATGGGATTGTTGGCAGTAATAGGTCCGTCTTGAAAATAAAATTTTTCGTTAGACGCGTCGTTTTTGTGCAAATACTTGTCCACAATTCCCGATTTGTACCAATGGTCCAATAACTGCCTTTCCAAAATAGGAAAGTCCGGAGATGCTTCAACTTCTTTGATTAGGTGTTTATCTTTTGGCATATGTGTTTATTATAGTGGCTACAAAAAAATCCCCGTAGGCGATCCCTTGGAGATTAGAGTCTTAGAAAGAAAGTTTTCTAGGACGGTACCATCTAATTTTTTACTTGTTTTAGGCTATTACGGGCTCACCGGGAAGGTCTAATGAATTTCTTCTTCCAGCTCGTCTGGTGATAGCCAGACTCAAACGCTTTAAAGCTATTATATCAATAAAACGACGATTATGACGGTTGTACGACCTCGTTCAAGAGTACCAAATTGTTCGTGGAGAAATTTTTCTAATACTTATTGCCAGTCTTGACAAATGCAAAAAATCATTCTACATTGTAATTAATCCCACATATAAAGGTGTAGGGATAAGTTAACAGAATTACGAACTTCCTAGCCTTTATTGGTACACCGCACTTTTAAGTGGTAACACAGCCTAGGGATCCTAGACCTTCTCTGAGGTCCGTGTGTTATCTGCCAAGAGATAACGGAATGTAAGAATCCGTCCGGATTACAAGCTAAGAAATCTAAAAATTCGGTACATGGTAGCCGGTGTAAAGCAGAGAAAAAAGCCACTCTTTCCTTACAGATAGGTGGCTTTTTGTTGGCAAGATATTTAGGCGTCTTTGGTCACTGAAATCTTCAGCTGACCATTTTGATAGTCAAAATTGAAGGTGACAGATTGGCTTTGGTTGTTCACGATGTAAAGGTTTTTTCTGGCACTTGAAAGCTTGTTGCCCGGATCCAGATAGATCGCCACACCAAATTGTTTGGGGACTTCGGGAATGACGGCAAAATCGTGGTTGGTATACTGAGTAACGTCTAGCTGCGCGTCTCTAGCAGCCCAATTCATTAGGGAGGCTAGCTGACATACTCCATCTCCATAGAGGTACCCATCGGTTTTAAATCCATCTTGTTTGTTGAAGCGGGCGTTGGTAGTTACCACCACCTTGTCCTTATACTCGGGTAAGATTGCATCGTGATATGCAAAGGCCTCATTTGGCTTGAGGGTAAACTCCGAATGAAATGGCCTGTCGATCTCTTCCCAATTTATTTCCGAGGCTGAGGAGACACGACCATCCAAATAGGCGATATTTAAGAGAATATTATCTTTAAACACCTTACTGACCGATGGTACTCTGTATCGATACTCCATATCAATTTCTCGGCTGGCAAGAACTTCCTGGCTGTAATTTTTGACCACGGGAGAAGCAGCCGGAACCTCCGGCCGACCAATGATCATAGTGGTCAGAATGAGTAGTATTATTTTTTTCATAGAAAGAGGATTGTACTCTATTATAGGTCTTTTGTCAAGCCAGGGGTCCCATTTGTGCCCGTAGCCTGGACAGGCACGACTCATGCCCAGAGACACACCGGCGAATTCTGATGTAAGATGAAGTATTATTAATTTTAGAGAATATGGTCGGATTTCATACAAATATCGAGGCTGAAACAGTAACCAATACCAACTTTAGGAAGGTGATTTTTACGGCCCCCCACTCCCAGCTTGTCTTAATGAGCCTACTTCCAGGCGAGGAGATAGGCATGGAGGTGCACCCCAATATCGATCAATTTTTTAGATTTGAGGCCGGACAAGGTAAGGCTATTCTGAACGACGAAGAAACAATTTTTAAGGCTAATGACGTTGTTATAGTGCCTGCCGGAACAAACCACAATATCATTAATACATCCACGTCCGAACCATTGAAACTATATACCGTCTATTCCCCCGCCAATCACCCAGACGGGACAGTTCACCCGACTAAAGCTGATGCAGTAGCAGGTGAGGCTCTGTACGAGAAACACTAGATTATTTCCCAAAACTTATCCGGTCTTGGATAGCATTCCCTGTATTGACCATCATGGCTGGAGTAATGACAAAGTTTCCCCACCGATCGTTGATATCGTCTATCGCTGACACTAGAGACTCTTTTTTTATTTTGTCCTCGAATAAACCAAGCTGCAAGCTGCACCTCTCCGAAAGACCAAAACAAGATACAGCTAAATTACGCACCGGCAAACGATATGGAGAGTGTGAAAGAAGACGGTAAGCCACGCGGTAAATATCCTGGCTCAAGAAGAGAGGCTGATCCAGCCTAATTCCTTGGTGCCAGAACTCGTGGTCGCGGTAGAGGATCCCCAGATGGACTCCTTTGGCTTGAAAGCCTGATCCACGCATACGGAAACCAAGCTTCTCTACCAGCTTCGTGAGAATTGGAGCCATTTCTTCCGGCTTGGTCAGAAACTTGGGAAGGGCGTAAGAGTGGCCAAAGCTTTTCACTCCCCAATCAACATCGTCTACTTCCCAACCCCTAAGGCGAACAAACCAGTAATAATCCGAGATGGAGTGGAAGGCCGCCCGCAAGGTCCGCAGGTCGGCATTGAAAAAATCCAAGACCGTGTAAATACCGGCTGAGTTTAAACGGATAGCATTTTGTCTAGCTATGCCGGTAAGATCCGTAAGGGTAAGACTCTCGTATATTTTTAAAAAATTATTTTTATTAATCTCGTCGAGACCATCCGGCTTATGAAGATTGCTGGCCGTCTTGGCAAGAAAGCGATTTGGCCCAAGACCAATAGAAACCGTCAAATAATCCCCCACTTCTTTCCGGATACGATCCTTGACTTCTTGGCCGATAAGGAAGAGGTCTCTTCTGAGAGCCGGGGTTCCGGCAAAATTCAAAACGAACTCGTCGATAGACTTGGGGACTATGTCCGGAGTATAGACGGATAAAACTTTCTTGAGACCAAGGTGAACCGACCGGTATTTATCCGGGTCTGAAGGGAGAACAATGAGATCCGGACAAAGAAGGCGACCATCTTTGACGCGCATGCCGACTTTGATACCAAGCTTCTTGGCTTGGACCGAAGGAGCGAGGATACAGCCATTAGGACTATCGTAGGCAGCCACGGCAATAGGTTTATCACGAAGGAGTGGGTTGGCTTGCTGTTCGATAGTGGCGAAACAGGAATTTAGGTCAATGTGCATGACCGTGGATGGAGCAGGATTGAAGTCTAACCGCATAGACGAGTGGGCTTAATTGGCAAACCCATCGGAGATTTCTTCTAGGGTCCAAAATAATGAGTCAGTGTCCAGCCTTAATCTAAAGGATAAATTTTGGGTAGTAACCGAAAAAATGTGAAATAGAGTGCGGCCTTCACGAAAAGTATGATGAAGACCAACTTGAGCTATCCGAAAAATCTGACCATCCCAAAAGATACGTCTGGGTGCAATGGTGCGCTTACGATGATCGTAAACTGTCTCTACTGAAACCGGGGCAGATATTTTTTGAATCATATCCTCATTTAACCCAAAAATAACCCGAATGTCAAGCCATGTATCTCGTGGCTGACAGAATCCACTTTGAGTATAAACAGGACGTGTGATATAATATAGGATAGATAACGATTCCAAACCACTACATTGAAAAGGAGAAATAGCATGTTTCCCAACAACCGCCTTTTGCAGATTGTACTCTTAATTTCTTTGATTCTGGCTTCATGCGGTAGCAATACAGAAAATGTGGCGGAGACGCCAGCCGCTAATGTATCCACCGAACAAATGGTCCCTCCCTTCAGATATGTCGGGCACGTCGATGCTGAACATGCCGACTTCTACGAATATACACGCGAAGATGGTAAAACGTGTACGATTACCGGTGCAATGTTCGCGGGAATGTCGGTTTCGGTGTCATGTGAGGGTGATATTACCGCCCTGTTCATACAACAAAAGGGGTTTCGTTATATCGGAAATGTGTACCAAGGAAAAATCTATGTCTATGAGTACACCCGTGACGACGGCCACGTTTGTACCTATGTCTCGGGACATGGGGATGGAACACGAACTGACATAGATTGCTAAAAGTTTAAAATCCTGTCAATTTTATTGACAGGATTTTTTAATGCTCGAGGACGTTGCACAAAGCTTCAACCGCGAGCGAAGCGAGAGCTATGTGGGGATGAATTAGGCATTAAAAAACCTCCTTGCGGTGAAGCAAAGAGGCGTATAAACATGGGGTTATTTGGACCAGAGGTATATTTCGGTTGAAATCCCCTCTGCTGCACAGATGGTCACTAGACGGCTACCGACAATTGGCATCTGGATGTAAATCGAAGTGGCAGTCTCAAGCTGTACGGGAGCGGCTGCATACAAGAAGCTGGCACCCTCAGGTAGCCAGACATACAGACAACTTAGATGAGATATGCTGTAGGATCTTGGCTGTTCAAGTAAATAATCACTGATTCCCATAGGAACATCGACTGCGTCGATCGGTTTGGGGTGCGCAATTTCTTTGGCGTGGGCGGGGATGTCATTGCTGGGAACAATAATATTTTTATTGTCGAAGTCACTGTTAAAACCCTTCTCAATAATTGGTCCCAAAAACAAGAGAGCGGCCACTACAACTATGGCTATCATAACCAGAATTACGGCATACTCAACCAGACCTTGCCCTTTTTCTTTCATGCTTCCTCCATGAGTTAAGGTACATACTTTAAATATTTTACTACAAGACAGTGCTGCAAATTGCGATGGGAATATAAAATTAGCCTGATTGTAATCAGGCTAATGAGTCTATTGGGAAAAAACGATAATCTCGCGGAACGTGCCCGCATCGCAGTAAATGTTTACCCATCCCAGAGGGACTGGAGGTGTGTAAACTATTACGCCGGAGGGGTCTACTGCGAGGATGTATACATTGTTTGTCCCCGGAGGGATGTAAAAGGCAGCGTAACCATCCTGACAGACGAGCCTCCCTGGAGATGTGGATAGGGCCGTGAACCCAGGAATTCCTGAAATATCGCTGAAAATTTGTGTCGGAGTCTGATACGCCCCCATCGCGATTGGGTTCATCGGCCAGCTTGGATCGATTGAAGATCCCTCGGGCAGACTTGGCGCTTCAGGCAAGGAGGGTGGCTGAGAGTTATTTTGATTATTTGGCAGGGGGGAATCCGGGCTGTAGTAGTCCCTGATGGCCACAACTGAGCCTATAACGACAGTGGCCAAAATCAAGATCAGGAGTATGGGAAGAAGGGGTATTTCCCATTTTATGGGCTTGCCAGATTCAGCAATTTGCTGTATCTGTTGAAGAGCCTTAACCTTTTTACCGTCGCTAATTAGTTGGTTTTGTCTGTCAAGAAAACTGCTCATGAGTATCTCCTATCGAGTGAAATGTAAAATGGCTAACCTATGATAGAGGATTGTACAAGAATATCTCAATCTTGTCAATTATGGGTTATTCCTTGGAGCGGATGACTGAAATGGTACACTCCCCGATTAAGGCGGCTATGGCACCAACCGCGGCAAGAACAGGGAGGAACACGGCCCCGACGACTCCTATGGTTAGAGGGAACTCCATCACGATCTTTCCGTCTTTATCCTTGATGGTAATATGACGGACATTTCCCTGCGCAACCAAGTCCTTCACGGTTTTGAGGAGATTTTCCCCGGTAACCTTGATAGTTTCTTCGGCAGTCTTTGCTTTTTTGGGCATAAAGATATTGTATTACACCGATGGGTGCTGATTGTTATTTTGCTCTAGAGGCAGAGTTGACCATGGTTTTGCTCAGCCAGAAAATGACCCGCTTGGGTTCGTCCCGGCTGATATCGGCGATGAGAGGGACTCCTTTAGGAATTTTAAATTTAACTCCAGCGGCCGGAGTAATAATCAAATCATTTATTTTTCTCTTGAGTTCTCTGCCGGCCTTGCAGATGTCGGTCTGAGCAATAATCCATTCTCTTAACTGGTTAGTAGCCATGATTTGAGTAGCGTCCGCTTCATAATTTTTGGTAAATTCGTTTAAGAACTTATCAAATATTTTATGAACAACCTCAGTGGTGAGGGAGTTAAAAACAACTGTGGAGTCGATGCGATTGAGAAACTCCGGCATGTGATGCCAAAATCTATCGGCAGCTGCTATACCGGCTGCATGGATATCCCTTTGTTGCGCCTCCATATTGTCTTTTACGAATCCCATACTCCGATTTCCGGATCGAATATTTTTTATTTCATCCGAGCCGAGATTGGAAGTCAAAATGATAACTGAGTTGGAAAAATCCAAACCGGGGAGTTCGCCTTCTTCCTCCACATACATCATCCGATCTTCTTCACTTTCGTTTATGTCCAGTCTCGCCTTATCCATTATTCTCAAAAGAAGTCGGTGGAGAGCGGTATCGGCCTTTTCAACCTCGTCAAAAACGAGGACGTTGGGCTGAGCCAAGAATTCCTTGCCAATGAGTGGTTCGTCACCGTAACCAACATAAGAAGGCGGGGCACCCAAGATTCTTTGAACATCATGGCTCTGTTGAAACATATTACAATCGATGATCTTTAATCGTTCCTCGGGATATTGGGGGTCAAATACTTTGGAAACGGCGACTCCCATTTCTGTTTTTCCTACACCGGATTCACCTAGAAAAAGGCCGACATATATTGGTCTCGATGGATCGTCTAAACCGCAAATAAATCTGGCGATGGGTTTTGCCACTTCCACACAAGCTGCTGGCTGTCCAAAAACGGTTTCCTCCAATATTTCCGTCACCATTGCCACCACTTCACCATCACTTTCTACTGCGTAATAATCAGGGTTCTTTTCGATTCGAGCTCGATCCAAATTGCTTTTTTCTTTTTTCATGCCTTAGGTAAAAGATTATACCTCAGATATGTTCTAACAGCAGACATGACAATACTACCTCTCTGAAGTCTAGTGTCGTCTGTTTTGGGAATACTCAATATTTATTTCGAAGAAAGGTGGGGATGTCTAGATCGTCTTCGATGCTGACTTCATCGTGCTGAAGCTTGTATTTGCCAGCAGGTGAACTTTTTGGAGGATCTGTCCGTTCGGGCACCGTTTCGGGCACAATCGGCTTGGGCTCTGCCGGGGTCGGCTTGAAAAAATTACTCGGACCAGAAACGGGGTTAAAGTGACGAATACTATCAAAGCCGGCGGCAATCACCGAGATCTGAATGTCTTCCCCCAGATCCTCACGAATAGTAGTGCCAAAAATGATGTTGGCATCGGGATCGGCAGACTGAGTAATGATGGAAGAAGCTTCGTTGATCTCTGAGAGGGTAAGCCTCTCGCCTCCGGCAATATTAAAAAGAATTCCCTTGGCACCATCGATACTAATTTCCAAAAGAGGTGAGCTTATGGCCGCGTTGGCAGCAATGATAGCCCTCTTTTCTCCCGAGGCGCGACCTACACCCATGAGGGCAGAGCCGGCATTGGTCATGACGGATTTGACATCAGCAAAATCTACATTGACCAAACCCGGAATGGTAATTAGATCTGAGATGCTTTGAACACCTTGCCCAAGAACAGAGTCAGCTGTCTTGAAGGCATCAAGAAGGGTTTGGTCTTTCTTGACCACGTCCATCAATCTTTGATTTGGAATAATAATTAAAGTATCTACGTTTTCTTTTAGTTTTTCGATGCCTTCTTCGGCTTGAACACGACGGCGGGCGCCTTCAAAAAGGAAGGGCTTGGTAACAACCGCGACAGTGAGAGCCCCAACATCTTTTTTGGCGATTTCGGCAATTACGGGAGCAGCTCCGGTGCCGGTACCACCGCCTTCTCCGGCAGTGATAAAAATCATGTCGGCTCCGGACAAAACTTCTTTTATCTTTTCTCTGGACTCCTCCGCGGCTATTTGTCCCACTTCCGGATTTGACCCCGAGCCCAACCCCTTGGTGCTTTTCTCCCCAATTTGAAGTTTGATATCGGCATTGCTAGCTAGTAATGCCTGCATATCGGTGTTTACAGCAATAAACTCTACTCCTTTTATTTTCCCCGAGGAAATCATGGAATTGATGGCGTTGTTACCACCTCCTCCGACTCCAAGAACTTTAATCTTGGCGAATGTATTTGTATCCGGTTTTACTAGACCCACTTTATGGTAAGAAAGATTTTATAAATTCTACAACCCTCCCAACAACTTGTTTGCCAGGAATTGCCTTTATCATACCAGATAGTTTTACTCCTCCGGAAGTGGCCTCATTTTTTCTTTTGTATCCATAGAGAACCAATCCAACTACAACGGCAGAGATCGGTGTGGAAATTTCTTCTATCATCCCCGACAAACCTTCCGGCGTACCAATTTTGGCCGGCAACTGCATTACCCTTCGACAGCTTTCGGTACAATTCACCGTCAAAGAACCACCACCCGTAAGAACCACTCCGGCAGGTGTCTGACCTTCGTAGCCGGACTGTTTTATGATATTACTCACCATAGAGAAAATTTCATTTAGACGAGGACGAATGATTCCTTCAGAGATAGTTTTCCGAGAAACTTTTTTGACGTCTTCAGAGATACCAAGCTTCAGCAGGTCAATTTCGTCGACGATTTTTTGTTCCTCCTCACCTCGTTCATGTTTTTGCCGACTGACAAAATGTTTTATTTTTTCGGCACCATCCACACTTATCTGCAGGCCAATGGCAATATCATCGGTTATCTTTTTGGCGCCGATAGGAAGAACGGCTGAGTAAACACAAGATCCTTCCAGAAAGATACAGATACTGGTAGTTCCACCGCCAATATCGACAAGAATTACTCCAAGCTCTTTGTCCGTTTCCGACAAAACAGCCTCTGCCGAAGCCAGCCCGCTAAAGACCAAGCCGGAAACGTCTGCTCCGAGTTCGTTGACACAGCGAGTAACGTTTTTTATGGCTGGAGAAAGACCGGTGATCAGATGAGCTTCGGTCTCAAGGCGAACCCCAGACATACCTGTAGGATCTTTGATTCCTCTCTGACTGTCAACAATAAACTCAATCGGTAGTACGTGAATTATCTCTCGAGAGGTGGGTAGGGAGACGGCTCGGGCGGCTTCGATAACTCTAAAGACGTCATCGGGGGAGATTTCCTCTTCTGCTTCTCTGATGGCAACCAAACCGTGAGAGTTTTGTGAGGCAATCTGTTCACCGGAAATTGAAATATAGGCCGAATCAACGCCGACGCCAGCCATTCTTTCGGCGGATTCCACACAGTCGGTGATAGCACTAACACATTCTTCGATATTTACTATCTGCCCCTTTCGGACACCTTTGCTGGGAACCGTAGCGACACCAACAACATTAATTTTAGAACTATCCTGCGTCGGCATAGAGATCAAACAAGTTATTTTGCTCGACCCTATATCGATTGCATTCAGACCCTGAGTTTTTGCCATATTATCTTATGATAGGGTTTTTAAATCGTAAATCAATCACTTTTGTATCTTTCTTTAGGGTCACAAGAAAAGAGATAGACTTAATAGCCTCAATTACCTGACCCTCTTCGAAAGGTACACTTACAATGATATCAGGTCGATCCGACTGTCTCAAGAAAACTCTTTGACCCACAATCAAAATGGACTGAAGATTTAGATATTTGTTCACCAACTTCACGAGCCGATAGAGCGACTTTATTGTTTCGATATCCGGTTTTTCGGAAAAAATATATTTTATTTGAGACCCTTCGGTAGCCATAGGAGTCATCATACCGTTCTCCCACAGTCCAAAACCGCTGAAGCTGGCCGTTTTTCCAAAAGTTTCTATTTCAAGAGATGGTCGAGGCCAATCAGCCGAAATAGAGGAACCGAGATCGGTGTCCATTGAGATTGTGGGTAACTCTTTGACGAGAGAAACCATAACCGATATCGGTGATGAACTACTCCTCAAGGTTACCTTTAGAGTGTTAAACATTTTGAAACCGATAATCACCTTTTCGGTGGAATAAAATGTGTTGACAGATTCGAAGATTTGTTTTTGATTTAATATAAGAACGTTCGACCCCAGATATTTATCGAATTTTTGAATAATTTCCGGAGAGCACTTTTCACCGTCCAGAGAACAGTCCACCGAATTTATTTTAAAAAGTTTATTGAATAGAAACAGAAGCAATAAAAATATAAAAATAGGGATTAGCTTACCGAAAGCGAGATTAAAACGCCTTCCAAGACGCCTAAATTGATTGGCGAATGATTTGGATGATCTTGTCGGTAGCATTGGAGACCAGGTTAATAGAAGGTTTCACGGCAGGTGCCTTAACTAAGTCCATAATAGCCTGATAAAGACTTTCCGGCGTGAGATCTTTCTCTGCAAGGATAAAACTCCCTATCTCTTTTTTGGCTAATTTTGCATTCAAAAACTGTTCGTTGTGAGAAACCCATGATATCGGAATCAGTATGGCTTTCTTGCCAAGAGTCATCAATTCATAGACTATGTGTGCTCCGGATCTACTGACAATAATTGAGGCCGATCGCATATAAGTTGCCGCGTCGTCTCCAAAGAAGTAGGGGGAAAAAATGTAACGATCCTTTTTTTCACCAAGTTTCTCTTTGATCCTTCTGGCACGGTCGAGATCTTTTGTTAAAGTACTAGAGCCGGTTTGATGAACGACCGTATATTTCTCTACCAGTCTGGGAATTATGGGAAAAACGGCTTGGTTAATCAAATGTGACCCCTGCTTGCCACAGGTAATATAAATAAGTCTTGGATTGAATTTCTTGGTGTTTTTGGCATTTAATAGTTCCTTGCGTATGGGTAAACCAACAACTTCAGATTTATCTTTAGGAAAGTTTTTAAGAGAGGAGGGGTGAGTTAATAAAATCTTTTTCACAAAGGGTGAGATGGCTTTGTTTGCCCAGCCGGAGATAACTGTCTGCTCATGGGTGATCGCCGGAATCCGGAGAACCCAGCCAACGATAACCACCGGAACGGAAAGATATCCTCCCGAAGAAAATATTAAGGCCGGCCTGTATTTGAGAAGGTATAAAAAGGACTGAAAAAACCCGAACACAATCTTAAGCCATTCCCGAATATCGATTTTCCTAAAAAACTTGCCAGTCTTTAGCTCCAGGAACTTGATTTCCGCTCGGGTAACCTCCTGATACTCGGCCGACAAGCTTTTCTCACCACGAGCCGTAAATTTGTGACCTATCCAGATGATTTGGTACCCTTCTTTACGAAGAATTTTGGCCACTTCTAGAGCACTATTGTGATGACCTCCGGTAAAGGCAATTAACGGTTTCACGCTCTTTTAGATATGTTAATTAACAATCCGAGGGCAATAAAATTGGTGACTAGCGAGGACCCACCGTAAGAAATAAATGGGAGAGGTACCCCAGTTAGAGGAATGAGGGCCACCATAGAGCTTAGATTAACAAAAATTTGTAATAAGAATAAGAGGGTGATACCACTGGATAGTAGTTTATCAAATTTATCGACCACATTTAGGGAAATCTTAAATGAGGCCGTCATTATCCCTACCAGAATGATTATTAGTGCGGTACTGCCAATAAAACCAAATTCCTCGGCAATGATTACAAAAATCGAATCTGTGGTGGCTTCCGGAAGATAATCGTATTTCTGTCGTGAACGACCGAGACCGACTCCACTCATACCTCCCGAACCAAGCCCATAAAGAACTTGATTGATGTGATAGGATGAGCCTAGAGGATCGAGTGTAGGATCCATAAAGGTCTTGACACGATTAAACCGATAGGGAGAGACCAAAATCAAAGCTGAAATAGCTATGAGAAGAATGAGACTAAAAGAAAAAATCTCCCTTGGTTTGGCACCGGAAAGGTAATAAATTAAAAATGATACGCCTATCAAAATAATGGCGGTGCCAAGATCTGGTTGAAGCATAATCAAGAAAGCGTTTATCCCGATAAGCAGGAGAAACTGTTTAATTTTTCTTTCCGTTTCCAACCAATGGGCAAGATAGATGGCGAAGGTAATTTTCAATAGCTCAGATGGTTGCAAAATTATCGGCCCAATGGCCAGCCACCTTCTGGCGCCGAGAAACTTAGAGCCGATTCCCGGGATTATTACAACTAGCATCAAAAACAGAGTCACGCCGTAAAGCAAATAGGCGTTTTTCTTTATCCATAAAATCGGGATATTGGCCGTGACCAAGGCGACTACCACTCCGACACAAAGCCAGAGGGCTTGCTGTTTGACATAGTGAAATTTATCTCCGAAGGTACGATAAGCGTCGATTACCGAAGCGTCATAAATCGCTATTAGTCCAAAACAGGCGAGCATTATTCCGGAAAACAGGATTGCCGTAGGCAGTCGGCTTTTTGAATCCCTTTGTCTCATTGGTTAAATGATGGATAACCAAATTCCGAACACAACCAACATTATACCTACCAGCCAAGCCCTTTGAACTATTTTTGGTTCAGACCAACCAATCTTTAGAAGCAAGTAGTGAAGGGGGGCAATGGGAAGAAGCCGACGGTGGAAGATTTTGACCCAAAGGATTTGAGTAAGGCTACTGAAACCATCAACCAGGAAGGGTAGACCTATGATCATCAGAGCAATTACCTTTCCGGTAAGGAGTCCGACCATGGCAAAGGTAGCCCCAAAGGCGAGGGCCCCAACGTCTCCCAAAAAGAGTCTGGCCGGAAATACGTTGAAATACAAGAAGGCGATCAATCCACCTAGCCATAGAGCAATAAAGATCGACAGCGGAGTGTCTAATATTGAAGTAGATAGGATCAGGAAACCAAACAAACTAATCATGAGAAGCCCAGAAGCCAGCCCATCCATGCCATCAGTAATATTGACGGCGTTAGCAAAGGCCACAATCAGGAATGCGGCGGTGGGAATAAACCACAAACCAAAATGAATGACTCCAAAAAAAGGAATGTGGATTATATCGATACCCAGATTGATAAACATCATGGCACCGATGATAATCCCTAGAATACCTTGAATTAAAAATTTGTAGCCGGTTTTTAAACCGGTGTAACCCTCCTGTCGATCGAGCTCAAAAAATTTGACGATATCGTCGTAAAGACCGAGAAGACCAAAAGAGATAAAGGTGAAAAAGATGATATTAATTTCATCATTTATTGGATAGACATGAGTAATTTCAAAACCAAGTCTTTTTATAACGGGTAAGGTCAGAGCAAAAATAAAACTAGTAACCACCAAAATGAGCAAGCCGCCACCTTCTGGTGTTCTGGCTTTAGACCGGATGTGAACAGATGCCTCGTCAATTTTTTCTTTTGCTACGGCAGTCCGGTTTTTAAAAAATTTAAGATGATAAAGGAAGTTTACAAAAGGAACGATTAAAAATGCATGAATAATAAATGAGGCAATTAGTACTCCCAATAATATATCCATGATTACAGAATGCTAATAATTTTTGGTAGAAAAACAAGAGTGCCGACCATGACCGCCATGAATGAAGAAACCAAGACCATACCCGCCGAAACGTCTTTGGCAATTCTGGCATCCTCTCTTCTCTCCAGAGTGATTAGATCGACTATTGATTCTATAGAAGTGTTAACCATTTCCGCCATCAGAACCATGTTTATGGTAAAAACCAAGATTAGCCATTCAAAAATTGAGATCGAAAAATAAATTCCGAGGAGGACAACACAAATGGTTGCCAATAAGTGAAACCTGAAGTTCGGCTGAGTTTTTATATTGTGAACAAAACCGTCAATGGCGTGCCGGAAGGATACTTTGTGAGCTCGAAGTCGACTTAACATTTAATCTATTTTAGTCTTTTTGTGGCTTTATAGCAAAAGTTGTTTGGCGATACTAAACCAGAGCGGAGCGGCGGTCTCCGATCCCCATTGAGAGGTTTGAGGCTCCCTGAGTGAAACTAACATGGTAAATCGAGGATTCTTGGCGGGGAAGAAGCCAATGAAGCTGGCAATGGTCTTTTTGGGGTCGTAATGGCCTTCAATGGGTATTTGGGCGGTCCCCGTCTTCCCCGCAACGGATAGTCCCACCGGCTTGGCCCACTTGGCTTCGCCAGAGTCGACAGCAGTGACCATGATCTGGGTCATTTCTGAGGCCGCAACCGAGCTTAAGACATCCCTCGTCACCCCCCTACTCCCTTCTATCAAAGTCGGACTAATATATTTACCCTCGTTTGCGATTGTATTTAGAGCTGAGATCATTTGTATCGGAGTCACGGCGATTCCCTGTCCAAATGAGTTAGTTGCCAGATCGATCTCGCCAATATTTTTTCCTTCCCTGACCGCTCCAGAGACTTCTTCTTGAATTTCTATTTTGGATTTTTGGCCAAAACCATATCTTTTTAAATACTCCGAAAATTTATCGGGTCCCAATTTCCTGGCTACAAAAACCATTCCTGTATTATCGGAATGGACAATCACGTCAATCATGGTTGAAAATGGACGATATTTTTCGTCCCAGGTTTTGATGGAATATTTTCCGATAGTGATAGGTCCGGAACAAATATCACATTTGGTTTCGGGAGTGACCAACTTTTCATTTAAGGCTGCCGCCATTACTAAGGGCTTGAATATAGATCCCGGTTCAAAAAGATCTGCCGCCATGGGACTCTTGTAGGTACTATTGTCGAACTCGGAAAATTTTCCCGGGTCGTAGTTTGGGTAGGCGGCCATGGCTCTTATCTTGCCGGTTTTCACCTCCATTACAATGACTTCTCCCGCGATGGCTCCATAACGATCAAGGCCTTCTTTCAGTAGATTTTCTGAGATGTACTGAATTTTTTTGTTTATCGTGGTATTGATGGATTTTCCTTCGACGGCATGCAAAAATTGGTAGTTCCCAATTAGGATAGGATTTCCTTGGCCATCCTTCTCTGTCCTAATCTTTCCCTCTCGGCCTTTGAGGATCCGATCGAAGTACCCCTCCATTCCGAAGTACCCCTGTTCCTGTCCTGCGGCATCTTGGCCTACAAAGCCCAATACTTGAGCCGCCATACTCGACTCCGGGTAATAGCGAACGTACTCGTCTTCAAATCCAAGTCCGGCAATTTTTTGATTTTCGACTTTTTCCTTATCTTCAAGACTAAGATAGTGCTTAAGAGAAATCCAATTTGAACTTAGAGAGAGGCGATCCTGCAAATACTTTCGGAGATCTCCTTCGGTACTCGACTCACGATCCGGTGTAAGTAAACCTAATAGCTGCTCAATCAAATCATTCTTGGAAACGGTCAGCTGAGGTTTGTAAACAAAAAGATGATATAGATTTTTTGTACCGGCCAACACTCCGCCTTCGGAATCCAAAATGTCACCCCTCTTGGCTTTCAGAACGGTTACCATTTGATGCTGACGATCCGACTTGGTTTGTAGCTCCGGTCCACGTAAGATCATCCAATAAAATAATCTAAGTATCAAAATGAGAAAAATAATGGGAATTAATAAGGTTATAACCCTGAGACGGTTATGCGTAATCCCCAATTTATTTAGCATGAATTATCTGGAGGCAAAAGTAGAGGTTGCAGGAACAAATACTATACTTTTTGACCTAATAAATCCACGATCCTCGGCAAATTTTTGAAGACTACCGAGAGTGGTGGCTTCTTCTATCTTAACAGACAACTGATGATTTTCTTTTTCCAATGACATGGTTTTTGTCTCCACTTCGCTAACGGCGAATCCTTGAGTAGATAATACATTTGTGCCAACTAAGTTGAAAATAGCCAGACCAATCAAAACGACACCTGTAAAAATAAAGGCATTTTTGTAGCTAAATAATTTTTTTTGCGAGTCGTAGTTTGGCACTTCTGGTTCGTTGACTGATTGATAATTCTTTTATCGATGGTTCGATCGGTTTTTGGTTAATAGCGCTGAGGATTCCTTTTGTTTCGGAATCATCAATAAAATCTTTGACAAGTTTGTCTTCTCCTGAGTGGAAACTGATAACCCCCAAGATTCCATTCTTTTTGAGTAGGTTGGGCAGCTGAGGCAGCAGTAGTCTGATGTTCTCTCTTTCAAGATTGACGGCCATACGGAGAGCCATGAACACTTTTGTGGCCGGGTGGATACGACCCTCGGTGCGAAATTTTTTGATCCTGGTAATGATGTCACTCAATTGTTTGGTGGTAATGACAGGAGTAACCTGTCTTTGTTTGGCGATTATGCGGGCAATGGGCTTGGCAAAGGGTTCGTCTGCCAGGGAAAAGAGTTCAACCAGCTCTCCTTCGTTCAAAACCGCCAAAAGATCGGCTGCGGTCACCCCAAGGGATTGATTGAGTCTCATGTCAAGAGGTTCATCGAGTAAAAAACTGAAGCCCCTTCCCTCGGACAAAACTTGAAACTGAGAGGGTCCGAGATCGGTCATGATCCCGTCGAAACCGGAAAGAGAAAATCGTTTACAGATTTCGGAGACTTGGGTGAAGTTACTTTTGATAATGACCCAGACAAAGTTCTGAGGAATCTTCGCCATCTCATCCTGACCATCAATAATAATGGGACGGAAGTTTTTGATGTATCCAGTAGCTCTTTGGATAGCCTTCTCATCGATATCAAAGGAAACCACCCGACAGCCGGCCTCAAGTGCTTCCTGCGTGTGACCACCGTCTCCTAAGGTTAGATCCAGAAAGAGATAGCCCGACTTGAATCCGTAGAGCTTCTTAAGCTCGCCCTTGTAGGCGGGAAAATGACGCTCAATTAAATTTGTCATATGTCTAGGGAGGTGAGTGCATCTCCGTCACTAATTGTTTGCGCTATTAAGTCAAGGTGCTGGTGATACGCTTCCTGGTCCCAGATTTCAATTCTGGTTAGGGACCCTGCTACGACCACCTGTTTTTTTAGATTGGCTTGATTTCTTAGATATTCCGGTATGAGAGTTCTTCCTTGTCCGTCCAAATTTAAGTCGACTGCCGACTGTACTAAGAGACGAGTCAAATTTCGGGCCGCTTGATTGGTTAACGGCAGGGAGGCCAGCTTTTCGGAGAACTTCTGCCAATATGAGCTGGGGAAAAGAAACAGACAGCCATCCAGACCCGAGGTGATGACTCCACCGGATGATAGTCCTTCCCTGAAGGCTTGTGGAATAGCCAGGCGTCCTTTGGCTTCCAGCCGATGGTAGTAGAGTCCAGTAAACATAATTCATAGGCAGGCCTCGTGGTGTTTATAGGTTACTTCACCACTTGTCACCACTTTTCAGTATGATACACAATATATCACATGTCAAGGGCTTAGTTGGCCTCAAAACTACATGTGGAAAGTGGATGTGAAAAAGATAAAAACTCAAAATAACGTACCGCAGTGATAACATTATTTGGTGAGCGAAGATTTCCCACAAAGAAAGTCTGTGAGATTAAGAGGGTTCGATTATTCTCTGGAAGGTACGTATTTCGTAACGATGTGTACAGAAGACAGAGAATGTTTGTTTGGGGAGGTTACAAAATATCGGGCGATTCGTGAATCGCCCCTACAGATAGAATTATCGGAAATGGGGAAAATGGTTGAAACGATATTAAAATCGTTACCACAACGATTTACAAATATCGAATTGGATTCGTACGTTATTATGCCCAACCATATTCATTTGTTGTTCCAAATTGTAGGGGCGATTCACGAATCGCCCGCACCAGAGAATATTCAGGTTCCAAGATCATTGTTATCAAAAATAATTGGGTATTTTAAAATGAATACATCAAAGGAGATTCACACCACAAATCCTAATGTTCAAATCTGGCAACGAAATTATTACGAACATATCGTCCGTGACGAGAGAGATTTAAACCGCATTCAGGAATATATCCAAAATAACCCGATCAATTGGGAACAGGATGAACTATTTGTATAGCACAATCGGGCCGAGGAGGTAGAGGGTAAGAGATTCTTTGGAACCCTTTTCGTCATCACGGGTAATCTCGGCGTTCATGGACCAAGGTTTTTGATTGAGAGCGATGGTAATGACGTTATCTTTCTGAGAAATTTTGAGTGGCTGATAGTCGTTTCCGTCGTAAATAGCTGCCGAAGTAACTCCCGCTTGATTAAGGGTGAGAGTGCCGGAAATTACTTTGTCGTTGGTCGAAGAGAAAACTACAGGGTAGAGCAAAATCTCTTTTTCGGAAGGTTTGGGAAGCCCAAAAGAGTTGAGCATGATCAAATTTTCTTTGGCGGTGAGTTTGGAGGGTTCGAAAATAACTTTGCCGTCGGGCAGATTTTTTTGGCCGGTTAAAAAAACGAAATCACCCTTGAGAACATGAGTCACATCCTGACCGGCGAAGGTAAGTTTAAATTTTTCGGTTCCAGACTTTAGATCGGTATCAAAGGTACACTTGCCACCGGTAGAACAGCTTCCAAGAATAATTGCCTTGATGAACGGACTGGAAATGGGCGAGTCGATTGAAGCCCGAGCGCCCTTGAGGAGATCTCCGGACTGGTATTCCAGATCCAACGAAGCCGTCTGCGCCCTGTCTGCCCCGATAGTGACAAAAGTAAAGAGCCTGTTGGTGGCGTGAGGAACAAGAACGGTGAAAGGACGATCTTTTAGAGGGAGCTCGTTTATCAGAAGCTTGGTGATTAGTGGTTGATTTTTATTGTTATTACTATCGGTAGGTTTCTTAGGCCCACAACCGGCGAGAAGCAAGGCAAATAAAAGTATTGGAAGGAAATGTGTTGTTTTCATAATGACAATGTTATCTATTTTATATCTTTACTGATAATTTTGCGATTCATAATTGCTTCAAAATAGGATGAGAGAGGGTCGGTGTCGGGAGATTTTGGTGGGGGGTAGCCTAAATGACGAAGAATAAAAAGCCCAAAACGCCGGCTGATCTTATTGATATCCTTTTGATCGAAAGCTTTTTCCAGACCTTCCAAAAAAGATTTTAGGGATAAAAATATTTCCCTATCCTCTACGTCCACAGGTAAAGTATTGGTGAGAATCTCGGCCATAGTCATGGACACTCCAACTTTTGAGTAGTTTGATTTTATTCCCGGGTAAAAAGAGACCGATTCTACTTGGCTCATGGATCTGGGGCTTTCTCCCCTACCAACGTCGAACTTTATTAAATTGAACAGATCCAGATGTGGCGACTTTTTTGAAGTTGGGCGTCTGACACCTCTGGCCAAAAATATTCCCATTCCGTGATTCTCGGATATTACGCTAATGTATTTGTCGGCCTCTCCGGAGTCGACTATCCGAACCACAATACCGGTGTCCGAATACGAGTCCTTCACTTAGTTCAAGATGACTTCCTTGTCCTGATCTACATCGACCACCACCTGACTACCGTTGAGGATGATCGTGTGTTTTATGGTTGGTGTACCGGGCTGTTTTTGGATGAGCAACCTGTAAGTGGATAAATCAAGAGGGGGTAATTCGTACTTGAAAACTATTTTGCTACTGGACTCCGGCCTCATGGTGAAGAAGGCCTCGAAAACAGTTTTATCCAGGTCCTCGGATACCTGTTCCTTTACTTCCGATCCAACCACAGAAATCAATTTGGAACCTTTGGGAACAAACAACCTAATGTAATCTCGATATACGCCATTGAGACAAAGCTGGCCGGCCTCCAGATTACAGTTACTTCCTTTTCGAGGATTGCTATAGTTTATGGAAACGGTTTTGGTGACGGCGTCCCCTGATTTCTCTATTTCTTGCTCAACTTCGCGAGTGATATACATATCCGACTTGGCACCGCCGAAGTTGGCATCGTTTATATGAAGATAATCGAATGAGTATGGCTTGATGCGGCCGGCGGCATTGAAATCCTCGGCCACCTTTTGGGTTTTGTCTTCCATAAAGTAAAAGAGTAAGTGTTTTTGCTTGATGGCATCAAGAACTACATTTACGAGCTTCGGCCAAGTGTGCTTTGGACTTCCCATGGCGTTGGCCATCATGGAGTGCATCAAGGGTCCGAGAACAGCTTTGCGCCCTGTCTTGAATCCGGCAACAGGACGGTCTGCGATTTGCTCTAGCGCATAAACTACTTGAGGGCAATCGCAAGCTGGATCATTTTGTGGACCAAAGTTTCCCCAACCTCCGACACCAATGGGTCCGATAACTTTTAATATCTCTACCGGAAAGCGGGTATCAATAGCGACTATGCCATCCGGACGAGGAAACCCGGGAATGTCCCGATAATACTTGTAGAAGAGATCCATAGAAACTTTGTAATCAGGAGACATATTGGAATTTCGAAGATTGAGATAGGTTTCGTTGAGGTATTTTTTGATTGCCTCAGGGGCGGGAACTTTTTTGTTGAAACGAGCATCAAGATCGTAAATATCAAATGAAGAAAGAGGTTCTACTTTTCCCTTGGTGACTCTCAAAAATGCATAAGCGGTCATGAAGCCTCCGGTGGGACGAAGCTCAGCGTCGTTTTGAAAAAGGACCATGTATGTTTTAGGGTTTGGATTTCCCAGCAGGTCAGGTAAGAGTTTGATCAATGGCTTTGCTTGAGCCAACAATTGTGCAGATTCCGAGACGGTGGTTTTGACTTCGACAATTTTATTGCGGATATTTTTTCCGAAAATGCTTTCGGGATATCGAGACGGGTCGATCTGGTCGAGCTCTTTTTGAGCGGCCGCCATGTCTACCTCAACCTTGTCCAGGTCGGGACTGATTTTATCCAGGGTCTGAGCCATAAAAACAATCCTGTCTTCAATCGACTGAGCTTTGGGTTGACCGGAAGGTGTGGCCGCACCCGTTTTGAAGCCAAGGAGGTCGGCGTAGGGCTCCACAGAAGCAATTAAAGTTTCAACCGATTTGGTCAAAGACTTACCCGCATTGATACCGCGCTGACCGTCCTTTTCGTAGACTCCGATAAAGGGAATCGATCCTATCCAGCCGATTTTTTGATATTTTGCATCGAGTTCTCCAACTTGGATACTTAAATTCTGGGCCGAAAGCTTGGCCGCAATCAGATCCTGACCTTGAAAGGCGGCAGATAACTTTCCTCCCGCCTCTTGAAGAGCTTGAATATTTGGGCCAAATGATTTAGCGGTGAAATAGCCATAGGCGACGGCCGAACCGAAAAGTGCAAGAACGATAACCAAAGGCAGAAGAATGTAATAAAGTTTCTTTTTCATAATAAGTGTTTATTTACCATTTACTAATCATAGCAAACGGAGTCTTTAGGATGATGTAGATATCATAGAGGATAGAACGCCTCTTGGCATAATCGGCGTCTATAGCCACTCTTTGATTCCAAGGAATCTCGTTTCGGCCGGAAACCTGCCACGGTCCGGTAATGCCTGGTTTGGCAGCAAGACTTTCTTTGATGACCTTTGTTATGGTTTTCCCATAGCGCTTTTTGGCGTCTTGCAGTTCCGGCTCTACGTAAGCTCTGGGGCCGACAACACTCATCTCCCCTCGAAGCACATTGATCACTTGGGGCATTTCATCGATACTGGTCTGGCGGAGAATCTTTCCAAGCTTCGTTATGCGCGGATCATCATCCAATTCCAGCTTCCAGCCGTTTTTCTTGTATTTTTCGAATAATTTTGGATTGTGCTTCCAAAACTCGACCGCGTGAACCACTTTGCCCTCAACTTCAAACATTTTCATGGAACGGAACTTGTACATATTGAAGATTTTCCCTTCCTTTCCGACCCGCTCCGGTTTATAAAAAATAGGTCCTTTTGAGTCTATTTTGAGCAAAATTGGAATTATTATCCAGATAGGTAAAAAAAGAATTCCCATAATAATTGCGCCTATAATATCAACAATCCGTTTTGAAATATCGTAATACATAGAGAAGTAGGTATATTTTAACTCAGAATTGGTACAATTGGGAGAATGATACCGATAATTATCTGTGGAGGAGTGGGAACCAAGATGTGGCCCCTAAGCACCTCTACCCTGCCAAAGCATTTTTTACCCTTCGTGGATGGCAAATCTCTGTTTCAGGCGAACTGGAATTCGCTTCGGAAAAAATACTCCCCTGAGGAGATTTATCTCCAAACCAATGCATCCCAAGCCAAGATCGCCCACTCACAGGTCGGTGAACTGCTGTCCGAAAACATATTTATCGAACCCGAAACCAGGAATCAAGGACCGGCTACAGGGCTAGCGGCTGCCTTTTTGAAAAAAATTGGCCGTGGAGATGAACCATTTATGCTAGTTCAAGTAGATGACCTCCGATTCCCGGAGGAAGATTTCCTGGATTTTATTGACGTAGCTGAAACTCTGTCATTGACAACCAGCAAATATATTACGGCGGGATACGTGCCTAATAGCGTCGTCCTAGGAGTTGATTACCTACTAAGGGGTGAGCTGGTTAGTGGAGATTCTCCAATTCAGGTGTTTGAGATCGCAGATTATATCGACAGAAGTGAAACCGAAAAAATTAATGAGTACATGGACTCGGGTAGACTGTTGGTCCACACGAACCATACAACCATGACTCCGGACAATCTATTGGCTATGTATAAAAAATATAAGCCCGATTGGTACACTCCCTTACTGGAAATCGTGAACGGTGCCATTGTGGCGGATGAGTACGCAAAAATGGCCAAAGGCGCTCTGGAAGAGGTGGCAAAGCAATCACATAAAGCAGGTGATTCTCTCGTAATTATGCACCCATTTAAATGGATCGATTTTGGAACGTGGGAATTCGTGGATAGGTTCTATAGAGAAAATAACTATTTTGCCAACAATGGTGGTCAGGTACAGATAGACGGAGAAAATAATTTTTTATGGAGTGAGTCGGGAAAAATTATGGCCACCATCGGGGTAAGTGATTTGGTGGTAGTGGAGTCCAAAGACGGGATATTGGTTACCAAGAAAGACTCAAGTGGGAAGGTTGGGCATGTGGTGGATAAGATTAATAGCGGTGATGTTTAACCAAGACGAAGATGAGTCTCCCAAAGACGATTGACCTCTTTGGAGAACTCTTCGGAAAATGAAGCGGGCGTAAATCTGGAGGCGTTTTTTACGCATTTCTTCGAACTGAAGCTCGTCTTTCTAAATTGATTTATTGCATGAATAAGGGAGTCTTCCGTCTGCTCTTCAAATAAGTATCCTGTTTCCAGGTGAATCACCGTTTCTATAGCACCTCCTTTGGCAAAAGCGATTACGGGAGTACCGGAGGCTTGAGCTTCTATCGGAACCAAACCAAAATCTTCGTTCTGAGGAAAAATTACGGCCTTGGCGTGACGATAGTATTGTATCAGCCGATTATCGTCAACGGTTCCGACAAATGAAACATTGGATGTCTCCTTTCGTAACCGCTAACTATTCTCAACCACCCCGATTATCTTTGCCCATTTTGGTGATTGATCACCCGAATGCCCCAGTAATTCTGATGCTGATTTTATGGCTGTAATTTTTTCGTCTTTGGTATAGCGATTACTTCGGTCATGAGCGACGGCTAGATTTTTCAAAACTTCCGGTAGTGAATCTACATTATTTTTATTAACATCCGATAGGGCAAGGGCCGCAATGGCAACCATTGATTGATCAGCACCTTCACTTATTAAGTTGCTAATATATTCCGCTTTTGCAAGATTTACTTTTAACAGTCGGGCGTAGTAATTAAGCTTGTCCTTGGTAGCTTGATCACCTTCTCTGGTGAAATGGTTAGTTGCTTTGGTAATCAAACTAAGAATTTTACTTTTTTCTTTAGATACAGCAAGAGTACAAAGTTGGAGGTATTTTTTCCTTACTTCTTCAGGAGAGTTTTTGGCGTATATTTTTGAATCCAATTCGGAAATGTCGGAAATCATACTCGCAAGAGAAAAACAATACCTGCCCATTTTAAATACCATATCGTCTACTGGATCAGGTAAATTTATCTCCTCAGAGTTACTACCTCTCCTTGTAACGAGCGGAAACAAAACTTGATCATATGCAACTCTCTGAGTTAGATGTTCTTTATACCTAAATCCTTGATAGTAACTATTGCTTATAAAATGCGGGATCTGGAAGCTTGGGGAGTCTGGAGTGATTTCGTAGGAGTACTGTCCTGAGGGAACATATATTGTGGGCGCGGTCATTGAAACACACTCGATTCTTGCAGGGGTAATAATCACACCATCTTCGCATGCCGGTGTGGTGGAATCTTCAAAATCGTCGTGCTTTTCTATTTGGGAACCAAGTGGTAGTATATCATCCTCCAGACGTGGGCTAAATTTATAATGCGCAGTTAAATATGCCTGTATCGCATCTTCAGTGTACCCCTTTGCTTTCCATCTCTCTTTTAATTCCTTAAAAACGGCCTCGACTCTTTGTAGATTATGTCTACCTACAGAAATTCTTACGTTGAAATCATCGTCTTTAATTTCATTCGGATAATTTTTTGAGTTAACATGTTTGTTAAAAAGTCTATCTGTAAATTCGATAAACTGTTCCACACTACCCTTGGGAATTGTGGTTGAAATTCCTACAAATTGACTTGGAAAATACTTTCTCCATTCGTGGTAAACATCGAGATAATTATGTTCACCGTCCTGGTAGTCAAAAGGGTCTGAATCCCAATATTGTGAAACACTAGATCCCTCCCCTCGAATCTGGCCATAGTTTTGTTTTAGAAATTCCTGAATGGAAGAAAATGAAAATTTGGACTCTACACCCTTTTTTGACCCGAACAAACAAAAGGCGCATTGCCCGTTACACCCCTCTGTCAGCTGTATACCGACTAGATTATTCAACATTTTCATCTTCATCTCGACAGGAAATCTATCAAACATCTCAACCATATCGATAGTTTTAGCTGTTTCTGATGATTTTTCTGGAGCTAGGTCAAAATATTGGAGCAATTTTCGCTGAGCCTCATTTCTAATACTTTTGTCGGAGGCCCCAGATTGAGCTTTTAGTTGGGAATAATTTACTTCTGACATTTTTCGCGATTCCCTCCACGTAGTAAGTGTCTCTGGCCACGTTGTTTCAAAAGCCATTTATTTATTTTTTATGTCGTTAATAACTTTATCCTCCAACAAAAAGAGCTCGTTTGAGGTAATAACTATTTCCTTTACTATCTGGGATGAATCTCGAGGAGTGTTACCTGCGTGGTTATGTGTGGTTATGTCTGATTTATTTTTATTGGAATCTTTAATCTTTGGCGTTTGAAACATACTTATAAGTTAGCACAAGTACTGATACAAATATAGTAAATTCCAGATTCTAGCGTCACTTCGTTCCTCCAGTCTGAGTCGGACCGGCGCGTAATGACGATGGGGTGGGATTGCCACAGCTCGAGTACGAGATTCGCAATGACGAAGATGATCATCAGAAGAAATCAAATCACATTTTGGGACACTGAATTGCGGATGTCAGGAATATTATTTCGTTTGGTGGTTCTCCCACAGACGATTGACCTCTTTGGAGAACTCTTCGGAAAATGAAGCGGGCGTAAATCTGGAGGCGTTTTTTACGCATTTCTTCGAACTGAAGCTCGTCTTTCTAAATTGATTTATTGCATGAATAAGGGAGTCTTCCGTCTGTTCTTCAAATAAGTATCCGGTTTCCAGGTGAATTACCGTTTCCAGCGCACCTCCCTCGGCATAGGCGATTACTGGAGTCCCGGAAGCTTGAGCTTCTATCGGAACCAAACCAAAATCTTCGTTCTGAGGAAAAATTACGGCCTTGGCGTGACGATAGTATTGTATCAGCCGATTATCGTCAACCATGCCAACGAAAGCTATGTTTGAACCTGCCATCTTTCTAAGATTTCCCAGCTCACTACCGAGACCAATTACTACCAGAGGAAGTTTTAATTTATTAAAGACAGAGATTGCCAAATCCACCTTTTTGTATGGTACTAGTCTTGATACAATCAGGTAATAGTCCCTGTTATCCAATGAAATGGGTGAATTCGAATAGAATTTGTCCTCTATTGAAGGATATACAACGCTTGCGTTTCTTTTGTAGTACTTTTTTACTCTATTTTTTACTTCGTTAGAAATGGCAATATATTCGTCCGGTCTTACAGAAGTAACCATGTCTACAGATTTGAAATAATTCTTTACAGTTTTCGGTATCAACTTGAACTTTTTATCACTTGCGTATTCAGTCTCTCCGCTCCAGAAGTACCTGGAAGGAGTGAGACAGTAACAAACATGAAGCTGGTTTGGTCTGGTGATGACCGACTTGGCATCGCTACTGGTGACACTAATGATAATTTCAAAGTCTGATAGGTCGTGAGTTTCAAAAGCCAGAGGAGCAATAGGTACCAACCATTCGTGTCTTTTTCTAAGCAGTGGTACCTTGTTTAAAAATGTGGGAATAATTTTTATCCCCTCTGCCCATTTCGAAGTTTTTGGTTCGTGGACCAGAGTAAAAATTGGAGCTTCGGGGTATAAGCGATGCAGAGACAAAAGAAGTCTCTCCGCGCCACCAAATTTATTTATTCTGTCGTAGACCAGAGCGATTTTCATTTGAGAAGCTTTTTGTATACTGAGACAGTTTCCCTACCCATCTTTTCCCAAGAATATTTTCTGGCTTGTAAGTAACCGGCCTCCGAAAGTTGTTCGCGCAGGCTTGGATCTTTGATAAGAATTTCCATTTTTTTGACCAGATCATCGACGCTTTCCGGATCAAAAAAGAGAGCTGCTTGTCCGTAAATTTCCGGTAAACAACTGGAGCTCGACGAAATGACCGGAAGCCCGACGCCCATGGCTTCCAAGCCGGTAAGGCCAAATCCCTCGATCTTGCTGGGGTGAACAAGGGCCAAGGCTAAACTGTAGATTTTAGAAAGACCTTCATCATCAACAAAACCAAGCATCTTGATGATATCACCCAACCCCCTACTTTTTATTTTTTCATAGGTGCGCTGCCAAAATACCGAACGGGCACAAATTAGAGCAAGCTGTAAATCAAGTTCTTTTCTCTTGTTGTGTAGAACGACAGCATCAATCAACAGGTCGACATTTTTATGCGGGTAGAGACTGCCTGTATAAACGATAAATGGTTGAGTCAAGCCATATCGCGAAAGGACTTCGTTTTTTTCTTCTTTTGAAAGAACAATGTCTTTGATTCCGGAGGAGCTGGCTTCATACGTAACCGTTACTTTTTCCCTCGATACCCCAAGACGCCTTACAAGATCTTCCTTAACAAACTCGGAGGGAGCAAGAATGGCGGCCGCTCTATAAGCGATCGTCTTGGTAAGGAATAAGTAACCTAGCCTTTTGATGGTATAAAGCCAAGGACTACGGGTAGTAGTCTCCGGCCCTTTGGAGTCGTGTTTGATAAGATCGTGAACGGTGAGAATAAATTTACCGGGGTAGAAAAGAGGTGCATTGAAATGAGGGACGTGGAGAAGATCCAATTTTTCTTTTGAGAAAATGAAGGGAAGAGCGATTTGCTCTGAGAGGCCATAAATCGGAATATTACACTCAACCACCTTAACTCTTTTCTTACCTGAGAATTCATTTTTGTATTTTGACTTCAAAAATAGGACGTACTCGTTTTTCTTATCCGACTTTAATACATTCTCAACCAGCTTCAGCACGTACCGGCCGAGCCCCGCGTGTTCCAGGCCAAAAAGTCTGGCATCGATACCTATTCTCATTTTGTAAGTGAGTGTTTTAATACCCTGATGTTCCCAAGTAATGTAATTCCGGTGATCACCGTTGCGGTGACTATGAATGGGTATTTGTCGGTGTAAAATTTCTTATAGAATATCTTCCAAGCATCGGTCGAGGCTTTGGCTACTCTTAACCGATTTGCCTTACTTGAGACGGCGGTTTTGGCATTTTCTTTTCGTAAACCGGAAGAAGCGCCCCGAAGATGAAGGGTGCTGACTTTAGGATAGTAAATTATTTTGTACCCGGCTTGGTTAATGCGATAGCAGAGATCGATATCCTCTCCGTAAAAGAAATACGTTTCGTCCCACATACCGATCTGACGGAACAACTTGGTTGGCATCATCATATACGACCCTGCTGCGACCGGAATTTGATGAATTCTATCGAGACCTCGATATCCCAGATGATAACTATTAAAGAATGTCGATCTGGGAAAGAGACCGGAGAGTCCTGAAAACTTGGTCAGAGCCGCCCATGGTGTAGGAAAACCACGATGGTTGTCATAGTCAATGGTACCGTCTTTAAGGAAAAGTCTGATGGTTACGGCACCCACTTTGGGATGATCTTTGAGAAACTTACGAGGCTTAACCAGACTATAACGCTTGACGACGGTATCGGAGTTCAGGAAAAGAACATGCTTGGCGTCGGAACTGTCCACACCAATATTATTGGCTTTGGCAAAGCCAAGGTTTTCTGAATTCGCAATGGTGATGAGATTGGGATGTTTTTTCTCCATTTTGGAAAGAAGCTCCAAGCTACCGTCTTTTGAGCCATTATCCACCACAATTACCTGAAGACCATCTTTTGGCTGATCTGCTTTAAAAACCGAGTTAAGACAGTCTTCCAATAGCTGTTTCGTGTTGTAGTTGACGATAATAACCGCCAAATCGTACTTATATTTTTTCATTTTTACCAAGTTTGTTATAAAGGGAATCCAACCGCCCAGCAATAATGCGCCAATCGAAGTTTTTTTCGACATGGAGCCTCGTTGCCAGGGCGAGCTTTTCAGCAAGACTCGGTGATTTTACCACTTTAACCAACAAATCGGCCATTTTTTGGGGGGTGTTTCCAATTAATACGTGCTTTTTGTCGATGACTTTTAGTCCCTCCACCCCCACTTTGGTAGAGACAATTGGTAATTGGCTAGCCATGGCGGCCAGGTTTTTGAGCCTGGTCCCGCCAGGACCTTTGATGGTGGAGGCAAAAACGGTGGCGTCGTGCCAAGCAGTAACTAATGATTCTGAGTCTTCCTCGGGGACCGACTTCACCAGAATATCTTTATCTTTGATATCCAACATATCTTTGGGAACATGTTGGCCGACAATCCAGAGCTTTATCCCCTTCACCTGTTTTTTGACTAAGGGGAATACCTGTTCGATCAACAAATGGGCCGCCTCAACGTTCTGTAACCATTTAAAATTACTGATCTGTAAGACGGCTTTCTCCTTAGTGTTCCATTCGGTCTTTTTTCTAAAAAGATCCAGATTGACCCCGTTTGGGATAATTTCCACATGTAAATCCGGCTCAAGCTTGAGCATTTCTCTCTTGTCCGCTTCGGATACAGCCACCACTTGAGTGGCTCGACGCCAATAAAATCTCTCGGAGTATTTCATTTTCTCTACATCGATCTGCAATAAGGGCTTCAAAAACCAAGGTGCGGTTTCGTTTACATAATGCTGATAGACAAGATACTCGATGGTTTGGTCCACCAAAATAATCGGAAGGCTTGTTCGGGGGATACTAGGCATGACATAAAATGTTTCGGCATGAACCAGATCGTATTCTCCCGTTTCCAGCTCCCGAGTAACTGCTTCTTTGACACCTGGCGCAAAATTGCGAACTATGAGAAAAGGGTCAAAAGAAAATCCGGTTTTGAGAATGTTTTTCACCGTCCAAGGTGAAGAGCTCCTCTGGAAAGTCATGACCTTTTTGCAGTATTTGAGCAAATGCTTAATGTTCTCATTTTCTTTAGGATCTTTAATGAGTGAGACCAAAGTGATCTCATGATTTTTACACAAATGTTTTAAGAGATTTTGTGTCCTGATCTGACCACCGGAGCTGTCCGGGTAAGGGAGATACGGGGTAAGCATCAAAATTTTCATTATTTCGCGAGTTTGATGATAATAAAACGATCATTTTTCTCAATCAAAGTGTACTTTTTCTCCAGAGCCCGAGACTCATCGTCGTAAACAACGGAAACGTAATAGGTGGCTCCTTTTGCCATTTTGTCTTCAATATCGTAACCCAGTGGCCAACCCGCACGCTGTGTCTGGTACAGAAAAGCAGTGTCTCCATTGTAAGGGGCAATTACCTTGGCGTCTTTTGGAGTAAGCTGGTCCACTTCCCTACCGGCTTCCACGATTGGCCAGTTATTTATCTGATAATAGCCCTTGACCTCATACCAAGAAATAGAGACCATTGAGATAAAAATAATAATGGTCATGAGTATCGTCAATAATCTCGAATAGGTCGTTCTCGACAAGCTCAAAACTAAAGCAACTCCCTTTGCCAATAGGAAACAGATGAAGGGAACAGTAATGGCTTGGTAATAATCATGCTGTACATTTCCGCCCGCGACTGTAGAAAAATATAAAAGAATGCCGATGGCCCAAAGCCAATATGACACTCCTTCCCTTTTTGGTTTAGCAATAAGTCCGAGCATTAAAAAAGTCGTGCCGTAAACTCCCAATATCAGTTTCCCGATTCTTTCACTAAAAAGCCATCGAAACCAAGCCGGCCGGAAACGGATGCCGCTGGAATTTAGAAGCCAATCACTGGCCGGGATCCCTTCAGGAAATGAGGCAATGTGATTTCTCCACCAAATAAAGGGGGAACCACCAAAAATACTAAAAAGTATAACGTCGAGGGTGTTTATCTCCCCTTTGGCCCAAGAACGAAAAACAATGGCGATATGTGGAAGCGAAAAGAATAAAGCGAAAGGTTTTACCAGGACGGCTATTGCCAAAAGAACTGAGCTGACGAGCAGAAAAAATCTTTTCTTAACCCCGACACTTTCGGACATTTTAATGAGATACCAATAAGAGGCTAAAACAGAAACTATCATTAATGGTTCCGGAAGAATGACCCTGGAGTAATAAATATTAAAAGGCAAAATGGCCATAAAAAGGGCGGCAAAAAACCCTACAAAGAAACCGGAAAGTTTTCTCCCGATCAAATAAGCAAAGAATATAGAAATCAGAGACAGAAAGACCGAGGTGAGACGACCGGATTTGTCCACACCCCAAGACGGGTGGAGCTGGTAGACTGAAAAATGTAGAAGATTGTACAAAGGGAACTCCACCATCCGGTAACCATTCGGGTTATCCTTCCCGGATTGAATATTGGAGTTATCGTGATAAGTGGGAGCCAAGAGATTCACTCCCTTTTCTATAAAGTTCCGACTGACAGAAGCGGTGTCCGCTTGGCGGAAAGAGTGCCAGTCGGCTACGGGGTTGTCTATTTTATAGAGTCTCAAAAATAGAGCGAGTACTAAGACGGCAAGGATAAGGAGTTTTCTGATCATTTTGATTGTGTGCTAAATGCTAATCCCATAAAAGCCCAAAAAAGTATCGCAACCTTGCTGGATTCAAAGACGTCTATAAAAGTAGCGGTAGATAAAAATGAGACGAAGATCCCGATAGCAGAAACGATGATCACCTTATCTATACCGGAAGCATCCTTAACCTGGGCAAATAAGAATTTGCCGATACCGAGTAGTAAGGCGAGAAGGGAAAGCAGTCCCAACAAACCGGTTTCTCCCAAAGCTCTTAAATAATCGTTGTCTGTCGCTAAAGTGATGGAGGAATAGCCGGTCCCCAAAAAAGGGTTTTTGTAAAAAGATCTAATAGCTCTTGGCCACTCGACATTGAGACGGATGTTGGTAGAAATGTCTTGAGGAGTTGTTGGTGTGGGGTTATTGGTTATTGGTGCGGCGTAAACGGGACTAACCATCAGTTGAGAAGTATGAGAAGTGAAAAAGCGAAAGATGCTTTTGAAACGGCTAATGTACTGGGATGATGTAGCGATGAAAGCGAAAATGAGGCAAATGAAAATTAGACCCAGCAGGTAACGGCGGTACAAGAAACTCACCACACATACCGAAAGAATTAGACTTACAAGAGAAATTCTGGAGCCGGCCTGCATAAAAAGCCAAAGAAGGACTACAAACAATCCCAGAAATGGCAATCGCTTTAACCAGCCGGTGATGGATGAGCTTATGGCCACCAAAAAGGTCAACATCATGGTCAGATAAACCGCGAGATCATAGTGCCCGGCAAAAGTACTATTCAGGGTCACTCCGGGTCGGAGAAACATGGCGATCCCCTTACTCGATTCGGCATTCATAGTGGTAATTACCGGAGCGCCAAAATAAATCTGAGCGATGCCATATAAGAAAACACCGATAGCCGGAAGCAGTGATAATTCCAAGTAGTATCGACGATTTCCTGCTTCTTTTCCGGCCCAGTAGATGAGGAAAAAGACAGACATATACTCAATACGACGGAAGAAATGAAGTAGGACCAACAATGGTTCAACATTCTTGGTTATTAGTATGGCAGAGAGACTTGATACCAACGCTACAAAGAAAAAAACTCCAAACTGAAAAGAAATTTTTGGAAACCTAATTTCTCTTTGCACCAAGAGTCTAATAAGAAAAACAAACCAGACCAGAGCAATGAGAAAATCTTCGGCACGGATGGCTACGTAAGTGAAAGGCAAAGTAAACAAAGGAAATTTTGGGTACAACGGAATAAAGATCAAAACCGCCGCCAAGAGATATTTATAAAATGAATCCAAGAGCGTGGAAGTAGGCTTTGCGAGCTTTTTCATCACCTTTAATTATCCCAAATATTAACAACCTAAGCAATGAACCAATCCAAAAAGAGACCTTGATAAACGGAAGCTGCCAGACAGGCATGTGCTTTTTCCAAAAATAGAGCATGTTTTTTATCTCTAGGGTTAAGGCCAGATAAGAGCCACCAGACGCACCGCCAAGATGAATTATGGCGGGTTTGTTGGAATAAAAAGTAGGGTGCCCAAGTTTGGCCATGCGGAAGCAAAGCTCCATCTCTTCGGTGTACATAAAAATATTCTTATCAAAACCACCCACCAGATTGAAAATATCTTTCCTGACGATCATAAAGGCCCCTGTAACCCAGTCCATGTTCTTGTTTCGATCATACTGACTTTGTTTGGGATGAAAAGAAGGAATCAGTTCGCCCACAAAAGGAAGATCGTCGATGAATAACTGCCAGGCAATTACATTCCAAAAACTAGGAAAATGACCCCCGGACGGTTGAAAAGATCTATCTAGGTTCAAAAGCCGGCAAGAATAGGCTCCGGAACTGGGGTGATTTTTGACGGTTTCAACCGCTTCTTTCAAGGCGTTATCAAAAATTAAGGTATCGGAGTTAAGAAAAAGTAAATACTTTCCCTTGGCTCTTTTGGCTCCAAGATTGTTTCCCCGTCCAAAACCGATGTTATCCTTGGCATCCACCAAAATTACCTCCGAGTTTTGCCGAGAATATTCCCGTAACATTTCGACCGATCCATCTTTGGATCCGTTGTCGACGGCAATGATTTCATAATCGATACCTTTGGTGTGTTTGATTATGGAGTCCAAACAATCACGCATGATTTGTTTGGTGTTGTAGGAAATGGTGATAATGGAGAGGTCAATTTTATTGGTCATTTTTGGTGTGTCATTCCTGCGAAAGCAGGAATCTATTCAATAAATAATCAATTTGATGGATCCCCGGTCAAGCCAGGGATGACATTGATTTTTTGAGTGATAAATAAACAAAATAGGAGGAGGGGAAAATTAGAGTCCAGATTAACAGCCTGGCCCAAACAGCGGAACCGACGGGACGGAGAGTGATCTTTGCATTGTAAGTGACTCCATGCAATGAAATATCAGGTCTGGACATGGCCGGCAAACCACTAGTTTTGGGAGACTTTGTCGGCTCCCAACCATTGACAAATATTGATTCGCGAAAAGGGTAAATAATTTCCTCCAGGTAGTAACTCTGCAACTGATCCCGCACCATTTCGTATGCTTCTTCTGGACGATAATTTAATCTGAAAGATGGTAATGTGACCCCACCGAACTTAATGACAAATTTTGACTGGATATCCGTCAGCACCCGGTTTCGTTCCATGTTGGTAAAAAAACCTTTTTGATCAGGGTTTTGCCAGGTATCTCCAGGTTCGTCCGATTGGGCTGAGTTTGAGAGGTCGGGAAAAGCAGGCGAAGGTAAGACCAAATATATGATGCCGATAATAAAAATAGTAAAAATCAGCAGAATCAAGTAAGGTGTCTTGTCAGTGTTTGTCTTTTTCATTGGAATAAACGGGGTCGACCGAGCTTGTATTGATACTTTTTTAATGATCTCTCGCCAATCAATTTGGCCGGGACTCCACCGACAATCGACCCACCTAAAACATCCTTTGTAACTACTGCACCTCCGGCGACCACAGCTCCGTTACCGATGTTGACACCGGGCATTATGATCACTCTGGGGCCAATAAAACAGTAATCTCCTATGGTAACGGGTTCTTCGATGGCCTTGAATGCGGAATCAGAAAGGTCATGTTCCGAGTTATAGATCATCAGCTGAGAAGCAATGTCCGTATGGCTACCGATACTAACTTTGGCCCGACCGTCGATGAAGGCATGGTCGCCGATAATCGTGTCATCTCCGACAGAAATATTCTTTGGCTGATAGAACCGAGCACCCATGTGGAAGGTGGAGCCTCGCCCCAACTTGATACCTGATAGGAGATAGAAAAATTTCCTGATCAAGTGACTGGGAATATAACCGATTATCCAAAGGAGAAAAAGATCCAAATCAAGAAAGTAATGAGCAAATCTATTAATAATTTTATTTGTGGCAGTCGAGAAAGAAAGAATCTTACCGTCTTTATCCACTAAACTCACTCCCTTCTTCGTTAGTCCAAGATTTCCTATTTTCATATATTCTTTAATAAAGAAATAATTTTCTGGGCCGAAATGTCCCAGTCGAATCGCCTACTGTTCTCTTTTCCCGCCTTTATAATTCTACCCTTAGCCGAGGCGGAAAGAGTCATCACCTTTTCTAAGGCCTCTTTGATACTCTGAACGGAAGTGGGGTCTTCAATAAAAATTCCTGACTCGCCGGTTATCTCCGGAAGGGAGCTCACGGCAGAGACAATTACCGGGGTGCCTACTGCCTGAGCCTCGACCACGGGAATGCCAAAGCCTTCATACAGACTAGGCAAAACAAAAGCCCGGCTGGCTTTGATAAGTGCCGGGAGGTCTTCGGTGGGAACAAATCCGGTAAAAATGACTCTGTTTTCTATTCCAAGTTTTTTTGACTGTTCAAGAATTTGATCATATATCCAGCCTCGTTTACCGACAATTACCAATTTTAGCCGAGATTCTTTTAGCTCTGAAAATGCCTCAATCAATCTGGATATATTTTTTCTGGGTTGCAAAGTGCCCCAGTAAAGCACAAAACTTCCGTTCACATCGTATTTTTTCCTTACCGCCGATTGTTTTGTCTTGGGGACCTTTCCGTGAAATACTTCCTTGTCATAGGCGGGATAGACAACTTCAATTTTGTCCGGATTTGTGCCATAAAGCTTTACTATTTCGTTTTTACTGAATTCGGAAATGGTAAATATCTTGTTCGCCTTTTTGACCGATAATGGGGTCCATTTTTTTAACTGATTGATGTCATAACTGGTAAAATACTCGGTGCCAAAACGCTCAAAGGACATATCCATAAGGTAGATAGCGCTTTTTACCGATGAGAATACAGGTGAATAATGACTGGGAGAAAATAAGATATCAATTTTGGGCCGGCCAAACCAAAGACGCTTGGTAAGACTGGTTAATACCCACGCTCTTTTGGATCCAAAAATTTCGTAAACGAGTTTGTCCGAAGCCGGTGGCATATCAGGTAGAGGTCTCTCTTTGCCTAAGGCTATGATCTTGTCCCCTTCCGGTAAATTTTTTACCATGTGGACAAAAATCTGATAGGCAACCTGATTCACCCCGACGCGTTGAGGTATATTGGCTTCATTAATGTCGAATCCTATATTCATAGATTATTTTGCCAAAACTTCACGATATACCTTATAGGTTTCTTCGGCTGTTTTTTTCCAAGTGTATTTTGAGGCTTGTTTGAGGCTTTTTGGCTTAAGCCTTGCTCGATTCTTAATGGCCTTTATTATACCAGCGGCTATAGACTCGACATTTTGAGGATCAAATAACACCCCTGCGTCTTCCACGACCTCCGGAAGACTGCTGATATCAGACACAGCCACGGCGGCCCCACAAGCCATAGCCTGAAGAGGAGGCAGTCCAAATCCCTCATAGACACTGGGGAGTACAAAGGCAAGACAGCCGGAATACAGAGCGGGCATATCGGCATCGGGAATGTATCCAGGCATGATAACCCCTTCTGTTTCCTGCAAATCACTATCCTGCCTAAAACGACCGGCGATCACCAATTTCAGATCGGGAATTGACTTCCGAACAATTTCGAAGGCTTTTATCAGGGCACCTTGGTTCTTACGGGGCTCAACAGTGGATAAAGTAAAGATAAAGTTGTCTCCTGTTTTGTAGTGACGTTTGGCCATTTCGACAATTTCCAAGGGCTGAGGGGTGTAACGCTCTTCCACTCCTTCGGGAATGACGACGATTTTTTCTTCTGGTACGCGAAGAATAGCGATTAGGTCTTTTTTGGTTGACTGGCTGACTGCAATGATTTTCTTTGATTCACGGATGACCCAAGCCAACTTTTTTTTGTGAGCGTTTCTAATAGAATCGGTAGTGGTTTGAGGAAACAAAAAGGGTACTAAATCGTGGACGGTGGTCACCTTTGGATATTTGGAGGGTGGTTCGGTCCAGTCCGACGTGTGGACAAGATCGACCGGTCCGGTAAAGACTTCGATAGGAATCAGATGAAGCGAGTTCCAGACGAAGTCCATAAGGGTGGGTGCGAGAGGGAAAATTCTGGGACTCCCTTTTAGTTTTTTGGCAAGGGTATAGAGCTCTTTACGCCTTCGAAGAGACCCGCCAAAAAGAACAAATTCGTCTTCTGGATAAAGTTTAATTAGATTAGCAACCAAATTCTTGGTATAGACGGATACTCCGGTACCGTAGATGGCTTGCGAAATGTCGATTGCGATTTTCATAAACGCCGGAACTCGAAAACTTGTCCCAGATTGTTAAAATTATATACTCCGACCTGTTTGAGTCCAAATTTACTTAAAGACTGAAGGCCGACACGCTTCGGATCGGTAAGGTCAGCCAAATAATCCAAGTAATAAATGGTTGCGTGATTACTGATTTTTTCACTCAACTCGGTTTCCAAATATGGCTTTTGATTGTAAGAACCTGTTTGCATGGGAAGATACTCCGCGGAACCAACATAATAATTTATAGGGGCAAACTTGTATGGGAAAGCCAGCAGAACCAAACTATTTTTTCCTGATAAGAAAGCAGTCAGACCCCGCCAATCTTCCCGATGAAAACGAGGATTGTTCCAGAAATACAGATTAGCAAAAAAGAAAACGCCGCAGATCCAAGCAACGGTCCCGAGATATATAATCTTTGGAAGCGACTCAACTCCGACAGCCAAGAGAGCCAGAAAAAAGGGCAAAACAAACAGAAAACGCCAATATCCCAATACGGGTGTCTTCAGGCTTAAAAGTGCCCCCAGCAACAGAGGGACAAGTAGAGAGACTGTCAGGGGGAGGGCTTTTTTGTAGAGAAACGATCTGACAGTAACAATAAGAAAAATGGTGGTTATCGTTCCTCCGGCTAAAAAATATAGTTTGAGGGGCTCCAGACTAATTCTCCCCAAAACAAATTTTAGCGGGATGAGCAAAAGAGACTTCAGGGTTAGGGAGCCGGAGAGAATTTGCCATCCGGGAAGCGCGCTAGTTAAATACCGGCCGTTTGAGAGCTGGGTAGAAAAAGTGGGCCACCAAAACAAGAATAATATGACGGTGGGAAAGATCAGATAAAATGTGGTCCACAAAATGTTTTTTGGTTTTTGGAATAAGAGATAAATTAGCTGTGAGACTATATTAAAGACGACGCCGTAAAAAGTGAAAAACCCAAGAAGATTGAACAAGGACACGATTAGATACTTTTTCCTTACCAAGAAATACCAGGAAGATACGACGATTAAAGTAGTTAGAGAATACATTCTTAATTCCTGAGAGTAATAGATGTGAAGGGGATTTAGGGAGAGGAAGATTGCGGACAAAAGCGGAACCTTGGATTTAGATCCAAATATTTCCCGGCAAAGAAAATACAAGGCAGGAATGGTGGCGGTGGCCAGCAGAATAAAGGGTAGGCGAATTAGCCATTCCGATTTACCGGCAAAGGGAAGCCAAAAATGAAGCAGGGAGTAAAAAATAGGTGGATGAAAATCCGTTTTGATTGACTCCATCAATTGAGACAAAGGGAGTTTTCCAAACATCAGTGAAGCCCCTTCATCGAGCCAGAAACTTTGGTTCGAAAACATCAGACGCAAAACCAAACCCAATAATGCGATTAACCATAAATACATAGTTAGCATTTTCTAGTATACCTTTTTGGTTTGGTATAAACTATGGCTATGTTGAAGAAGATTTCGATAGTCATGCCGGTTTTTAATGAGGAAGTGTTTGTATTTAAGGCAATCAAGAAAGTTTTTGATACCAAAATCGTGGGACTTTCCAAAGAGCTTATTGTGGTTGATGACGGAAGTAGGGATCACACCGAGAAAGAACTCAAGAAATCAAGAACCCTAGGACTCAAGACGAAGGGGGTTTCGCTTAAGATAATTTCGTTGAAGAAGAATCAGGGGAAGGGAGCGGCAATTCGGAGAGGTCTAAGGGAAGTCACCGGAGATGTGGTAGTAATCCAAGATGCAGACATGGAGTACGACCCAAGCGAACTACCTATCCTGTTGAAACCGATTCTGGAAGGAGATGCCGATGTGGTTTACGGATCAAGGTTTATGGGAGACAGGCCACATCGAGTGCTTTATTTCTGGCATATGGTGGCAAACAATTTTCTAACACTAACCTCCAATATGTGTACCAATCTAAATCTGACTGACATGGAGACGGGGTACAAGATGTTTACAAAAAAGGTCGCCGACTCACTTGATCTGAAAGAAGACCGGTTTGGGATGGAACCGGAGTTTACGGCTAAAGTAGCTAAGATGGGGGCTAGAGTCTACGAAGTGGGTATTAGTTATCACGGCAGAAACTATCAGCAAGGCAAGAAAATAGGCTGGAAGGACGGTGTGCACGCTCTCTGGTGCATTCTGAAATACAATCTGTTTTACTAAGGTTTTTTTGCGATCAAGATCAAACTTTGACCAATGGGTGGATGAACGATTTTTTCCAGATAAAGAAATGGAATGATTAGTTTGTCAAAAATTTTGGCAAATAAATTGTCCGACTTGGATGAGCCGAACCTTCCCCTACCCCACCAGAGAAAATATCCCGGCAAATTAGCATAATAAATGTGTTTAACTATAAAGCCGGCTTTTTTGATTTTCTTAATAAGCTCTGTTTTCGTGTAGCGACGGTAATGGCCCATTGCTTCATCCAGCTTTCCATAGATCTCGGGTCTGGCCGGAACGAAGAGAAGAAAATGTCCACCCGATGCCAATAGTTTGTTGCAATTGGCAAAAGCCCGACTGTCGTTTTTGATATGTTCGAAAACATTGGAAGAAAATATGGTGTCCATCTTACCAACTAGTTTTGCCGGTATTTCTTTTTCGATATCCAGCCTGATGACTGGATCGGTGAATGTCTTTTTGAGTCCGTCTAGGTAAGCAGGAATTACATCGGAAAGAATCACTATCGCTTTTGCGGGTAGCAGCTTGGATAACGCGCCCTGCCCGCTACCGATCTCCAAAATGGCTTTGCCAAAGTACATGGAAAAATTACTGACAAGCCAGCGATTATATCGATCCATCCCGCCTGCCCGCTCTAGAATTTGATGACTATCATCTGTCCACTTTTTTCTTTTCATAGATTAACGATCTCACCTTAAGGAAGGAGGCGAAGAGAACAAATATATTTGAGACAAAAAGTGCAATTGCCGGGGCATGGTAACCCAATCGGGATATGAGCAATAGATCAACTACTACAATAATCGTGGTTTGAATGGCCATCATCTTGGTATAGTAGGTCAGCTGATTGAAAGCGTAGATCAAAGTAGAGTTACTAATGATGGTGAAGAGAAAAGGAAGCATCGCCAGAATTAAATACCTAAAGACAGAAATCGACTCGAGATATTTTTCGCCATAAACCAAGGAGATAATGGGGCCGGCAAAAAAAGAGGTCGCTATCATGAGGATGGCAATTCCTGAAACCAATAACAAAAGCTTCTTTGAGTAGGAAACGATTTTGTGAGAAGTATTAAAAGAGGAAAAACGCGGATTGATGACCGAACCGAGTCCGGCAGCCATCATGGCAAAAAGAATGGTGATTCTGCTGGCAGCGGAATATATTCCGGCAACATAACTTCCCGCTAGAAGGTTCAATAAAACAATGTCAATACGAGAAATCATTACTGTAAAAATACGCGAGACCGCTATCCACTTGGCAAAATGAAAGATTTCCCAAAATGGTTTTTTGAAGAAGTCAAACTCGATCGAGTAGAGCTCTTTCCCAAAGGTAATTAGTAAGGCAATAAAAGTGGAAATGATATTGGCTATCAATGCGGTACCTATAGAGAGATTTCCCATTTTAAAAATAAAAAATACGATTACAATCTTGATGCCGGAGTCCAAGATCTGACTAGCTGTATAAGACCAGAACTTCCGGCCGGCGGTAAAAACACCTTGGGTGTAAATGATCAGCAGATAATTAAAGGAGATAACTCCGGCCAACAGTAGATCCGTACGCAGTGACCCCGGAACTATAATTTCATGGAAATAGGAAAAAATACCGAATAACGAAAGGATAAGGCTACCGATAACAAATTCCATCCAAAAACTGGTAGAAAGAAAGCGATATCTCTCGGAAACCCTTTTGGGTAAAAAATTTATCAAGGAGTTTGATATCCCCATATCCCCCAAGCTATAGACAATGGTGGCAAGAGCAGTGAGAGCAGAGTAGACTCCAAAGTTCACCGGCCCTAGACTGCGAGCCAAGAGAATAGTAAAAACAAAACCGATAGTTGCCGAAACCCCCAAACCTAGAGCGACTACAAAAGAGTCTTTGATCGTCTGAGTTCTTAGAATTCCGATTATTCTCTTCACTTCTCTATCTTACCTTTTCTCCGATACCAGTCCAAGAGATCCTTAAGTGTTTGCTCGAGAGGAATTTCCGGCATCCAACCTGTTTCCCGGGTAATCTTGGCATGACTAGCAGTGAAATCTGCAATATCTTCTATCCTGGCGCGGTTGGGATCGATTTGGTGTTCTATTTTTACGGAAGACATTTCGATCAATGTTGTTACGATGTATGAAAGAGGAACGCTTTTATCGGCACAGACGATATATCTTTCTCCGGCTCTACCGGATTCAAGTAATAATCGATAGGCTCTGGCTACATCGCGAACATCGGAGAAGTTTCTTTTGTGAGAGATATTTCCAGTCACCAGGATTGGTTCCTTGAAACCTTTCTCAATTTCGACAATCTGAGCGGCTACGTCTGGAGCGAGGAAACCGAGTGCTTGTCCAGGTCCTGTGTGATTGAAGGGAATTGCCGAAACGATATCAAGATGATAATCGCGAACATATTCCTCGGCTAGTTTCCATGCTAACATTTTACTTTCTCCGTACGGATTCACCGGAAGAAGACTCGTTTCTTCATTTATCGTAATATCCGAAGGTACAACTCCAAATTCTTCCGCAGAACCGATGATTATGACTCTCGGGTGATAACCGGGAACGGCTCTAACCGACTCAAAAATATTTCTGGTGCCGTCGACATTAATTTTCAGAGCCAAGGCCGGATTTTTGATGGCGTCGGCAGGCTTAACCAAGGCGGCCAGATGAACGATGAAATGTGGCTGTCGGTCGGAAATTAGTTTCCCTATTTGCTCTGCATTGGTAATATCGCAGTGGAAAATATTATCTTTTTCGCCTTCCGGGTAATGACGATGTGATGTTCCCGACACGGAATAGCCGTGACTTTTTAGTTCCCGACTTAACCAGGTTCCGACAAATCCTTCGCGCCCGGTAATGAAGACCTCATTGTTCATCACTTTATTTTATATTGTGTGACTTTAGCCACTCGATATCGGCGTCGACCATGATCTCCATCAGTTCTTTCATAAAGACTTTGGGTTCCCAACCAAGTTCTTCTTTGGCTAGGGAGTAGTCCCCTCTCATGTCGGTGATTTCGGTAGGCCTAATCAGTTTTTGATTGGAAATGACATGATCCTCCCATTTCAAACCGACGTGATCGAAAGCGGCTCGGCAGGCATCTTTGATGGAATAATTGGTATCGGTGCCGATAACATAGTCCTTGGGTTTTTCTTGCTGGAGCATTAACCACATAGCCTCGACATAATCTTTGGAATAGCCCCAGTCGCGCATGGCATTTAGGTCTCCCAGATGAAGCTTTCCTGCCGGGTCGATAAGCGGCTCGCCCAGTTCATTGACCGGCGGATTTTTGATACCTAGCTTGATGCAAGCGACACCCATACTGATTTTGCGGGTGACGAAATGGAGGGAACGGCGGGGTGACTCATGGTTAAAAAGAATACCGGCACAAACAAACATTCCGTAAGACTTGCGATAGCAGTCCACCATCATATGGGCATAGGCTTTGGCTATACCATAGGGATTGTTCGCAAACAAGGGAGTGGATTCATTAGCGCGGTCGACACCGGTGATTCCGCCAAGAATTTCACGCGAAGTGGCCTGGTAGACTCGTGCTTTGGGACAAAAATGCCGAACAGCTTCAAAAACTCGGACAGGACCAAGTGCAGTCACTTCACCGGTGTAGAAAGGGTGAGACCAGGCATCGGCCGGGACAGATTGCGAGGCGATGTTGTAAACCTCGTCCGGCTGATATTTGATCATGATCCGATTGAGAGATTCCTGATCGATAAGGTCGGCGGCTTCGAGAACAATCTTCCCTTTGAGATGTTCGATGTTTTCGTGCACCAAAGAAGTGGTTCGGCGTATAGTACCGACAACTTTATATCCCTTGTCCAGAAGAAATTCCGCCAAATATGATCCGTCCTGAGATGAAACTCCAACTATTACTGCCGTTTTTGGTCTTGACATATTTCCCCATTTTACATGGTTTTCTTATATAGAGCCCCCCGAGTTGCGCCGACCTTGTCGATATAACCTTTTTTTAGAAGCTGGGAAATGTCGTATTTTAGCGTTTTTTCATTTACAAGCATAAATCTTCTACGTATTTGATCAAAAGTGCAAAGAGGATGGTCGGAGATAATATTCAAGATTTCCCTCCTCCTGGGTAGTAACAGATCCTCACGCCTTTCTTCTCTGTTGTTCAGAGATGAAATTATCTCATCAACTTCTGACGTGAGTGCCTCCAGAAAGAATTGAATAAATTCTGTAATTTCACGGCTACTTTCCAAAACTTCGTAGTACCGGGCTCGATGGGATTCAATATATTTTTCAAATGGGATCAAGCCCCTAAAACCGTAACCATGCCGGACCAGAATGTTGGCAGAGATTAATCTACCCACCCTCCCATTTCCATCAGCGAATGGGTGAATTTTTTCAAAAATAAATTGTGCCACGGCAGCAATAACTGCGGGGTGGTCTTTTGTATCATGAATATCTTCTAAATATTCACCCATCAGTATTGGAATCTCAAAGTGCATCGGAGCCAGATATACAGCATTTCCGTTTACATCAAAGATCGCCCAAGGCTCAGAGCGAAACATACCGGCATTGGCGGACAGCCCACTCATCACCATCTTGTGCAGACCCTTGATTTTAGAGAGAGATAGATCTTTTGATGAAGTCGAGTGGATCTTGTTATATGCAAGTAATAGATTTTGACTTTCCTTTTTTGGAGAGGATTCTTCATCAAGAAAACCCTCTATTCTTGCCGAGTACACAGCACTTCTTAAAATTGATCTAGTTCGGATCGCCAGCTCAATGTGAGGCAATTGCTTGATATTCTCCAAGGAAATTTTTTGCGCTTCAAGTTTGATTAGAAACTGAGTTATTTGTGGGGTAATTTGCCATCGATATTTCATTAGTTAATATTAGTATATATTAGTTAATGTTGGTAGATATTAACTAGTATTTGATCAGTTCGTAGTTGTTATATGTTCTTTGGTAGAGCTTGAAGGAATCGATGATTTTGGCCTCGAAGGGAGCGAAATCTTGACGATTTTCTGGACGATAATCGAAGAAAATAAATCTGCCTGTAGAAAAAAGCCTGTTTTCCGAGGGGCAACGATCAGGGGACAGACCATGTTTATCTCCATTGTCGCAAAGAGCCACCGGGTCCCCGCTCTCGGATATTAGGCCGCTGCGGGAAAGAAAATAGTAAAGAGAATAGGAGTTTTCGTAAGATCCGGAAAGAACATGAAATGCGACCGGTCTACCTATTTGGTCTTTTATGAAGTTATACAGAGCAACTGTCTCTCTTGACTGTGACTTATGGCTAAAAATGCTTCTGTCGAAATACAGTCCGGAAAACAGTAATATCAAACAGGCCATGACGGTAATGATTTTCTTGCCTTCGACAATAAATGCGACAGCGAGGGAAAAAAGATAGATGATAAAGAACTGTGTGAAGATGAGGTACTCGGGAGATCGGGGGCCGCGATAATTTCTAATTGATAAGACTTCAAGTACAAAAACCGCGATGATTAGACAAGATATTTTGTCCAGTTTTTTCCGAAAGGCATATAAGGCAAGAGAGACGAAGACAAAGACCGACACATAGAGACCGAGAGCCGATTTCCCCCACAGAACCTCACTAAAGCGACTCGGCCAAAAAACAGTTAGGTCCGTGAGCCATCTGACTGGAGTATAGAAACGGTATTGACCAAAAGTAGCGTAATCGATAAGACTTTTGCTCCAAGCCAAACTATGTTGAAATTCAAAGATAATAAGCGGTAACATTCCCATTCCAAAACCAACAAGTGATAACAAAACAGTGTGGATCTTCGTAAGTATTTTGTAGGCACGAGAAAGAAACAAGGGTGAAAGAAGAAGAACAGCGAGGGGCAGGGCTTGTAAATGGGAGTTGATAGCCAAAGCAACTCCAAAGCCCAATAATAGTAAATATTTATTATGTTGGGTTTTGAAATAGGCAGAAGCGGCATAAAAGCTGAGGAAAACGGCGAAGGAGACCAAGGAGGTGTTTAGTAAGTTAGTGCTGTTTACAATCTCAGCAAATGAGAGTGCCGTAACCAGAGAGAGTATGGCGCCAAAAGTTTTTCCTCTTGCGTTAACACCGATAAGATAAGCGAGAAAAGCAGACAAAACAGAGAGGAGGGTGAAACCTATCCATGGGGAAAAAATGCCCGGGATGACGACCGTAAAGAAGATGATGAAATAATAGTAAAGAGGTCCAAAATTAAAACCCCAACTTGATGAGGGTGGGCCCAGAAGAGGCGCTCTATGTAACCGGAGAGACTCGAGACCTATGAGGGCATCCCGACCCTGGTCGACACTAACATTGAGGCGGTCAAGGTAACCGGTAAATCTTAAGATGACTGCCAGAAGAAGGATGAGAAGTGGCCAAGTATACTTTTTAATTGACATCTGATTTTACAAATCCTCAAAATCGTACTTTTTGCCAATGGATTCTATTTCTTTGAGATGTTTTTTGCGGTAAGTGTATCGGAAATATTTGGCGTTGATCAGAAAATAGTAGAAACCATAAATGACAGAAGCGATGAAGCCATGTATCCCCTCTTTATATAACTGCCAAATAAAATATTTATAAAGAAATTCTTTAAGTGGGGAAAGAATCATCCTAAGGAGAAAATACCAATCGTGCCGGTTCGGATCACGATCAAAGAGTAGCAGGGCCTCCCTGGTCGAATAATGATCAATTTTGCGAATAAAGTCGATGATCGTTGGGTGTGAGAGATGTACCAGATGTCCTTTGAGAGTGACAACCCCTTTGACTTTGTTGAGATACCAGGATCTGATAAGAGGTATTTTCAAAAGATATTTGCCGTACCAAAGGCCGGAAGAGAGACTGTCGGCTTGAATACCGAAACCTTCTGCGGTAGAACCATTCTGGTAGGTAAAGGCCCCTTTCCGGAATAACCGGATAAAGGGCTTTTTCTTTTGGTCACTTTTGTCGAAGAGTTTACCAAATTCGTAATTAATAAAGCTTGTTTGGTAGAGGTCAACCTGTTTGACGTAAGTGCCGAGAACGATGGATTGGATTTCTTCCCGCAGCGTCTCATCCATTCTTTCATCGGCGTCAAGAATCAAAACCCAATCACGTTTGGCCTCTGAGACACCCCAATTCTTATTGTTAAAGACGATACCTTTCGACTCACCGTGGTCGGACAATACCTTGCAGCCGAATTTTTTAGCAACCGTGGCACTTTTGTCGGTAGTTCTATAATCAACTACCACGATAGCCTCATCCGCAAAGTCTCTGATATGCCCCAGAAAAGCCGGTAAAAGCTTTTCTTCATTAAGTACGGCCGTGACAATGGTGAGTGGGAGTTTGAAGGTATTAGACATGCGGCTATTTGGCAAACAAATAATTAAACTGAACTGTATTGGACGGAGCCCTGTCTAAAGGTACCACCTTGATCGGACCGGACTTCGTAAGATCTGGGCTAGTTCTAAAGATTATTTTTTCATCGGACCAGTAGATCATATACTCTCCCTGCTCGATATCCCCAATATACAGTTTACCCACAAAAGGGATGTTACGAAAGTTTTTACCGTAAACTGCAACATCGGTCCAGGCTTCGCTCGTCACATCTGGAGAAACGGTAAGAATCTTGGGGCGCGTTTCGAATTCGACGGACTTGGAGACGATTTTTCCGGAAAGAAGATTAAAGGCCAAAATGGTCAACAAGAGTGCGTAAATGGTTTTCTTGGCCACCTTTTTGAATACCCCGAAAGACATAACGAGAAAAATCAATTCGGGTATCAGTAGTGTAAGGAAATATCTCTGAAGGTAAGTCTCCGGATAAAAGACCATGAACTTGGGCATAACCCGATAAATAGTTAAAACCGGTGACAGAATAAACAAGTAAAAAACGAAAACCGTTAATATAACCACCAAGATGGAAACAATACAGAACAAAAATATCTCTTTGACCAAACGAGGAATGGTTCTTAACCAAAAGATAAGATCTTTTTCTTGTTCCGGATGACTACGAATAATGGCGTCAAGAGAAAGCTTGTCAATGGTGGCGAAATAAAAATTACGGAAGTTTTTAGCATAGACAGGAAGATCTCTGACCCAGTAGTCTCTGGCAACTTTGAACTGATGGAATTTGCGAAGAAAAACATCGAGATTCAATAAGTCAACCGGCTTGTGCTTAATCTCATAAACCCGTTGGACCACCGTAATACAGAGGAAAAGATAAGCCCAAACAGCCGTCTTCTCAGAATAGACTTGGTAACCAAAAATAAGCATTACGGGGGTTAAAACAAGGAAGCTGAGCGCAAACACAGCGGCGATTCTCGATTCAAAGCGAAATCTCCGAACAACGAGACTCCAAAAGAAAAGAAGCGAAAGAAAGAGAAAATCATAGCTTTTGGTCAGCCAAAATACATCGTAAAAGGGAAAAGACAAGGCAATAAGGGTCGGATATTGATAGCTAAGTCCATCCGTAAGTAAAAAAACTAAATAGAGAAGCAAGGGGAGAAAGAAAACAAAAATATTGAGACGAATTTCTGAATCTCCAAAGATGTTGGATAGCTTATCAATGGAAAAACGGGTGAGCAACCTCCGGTCGGATAACAGTTCCGCTTTGGGAAAAAATGATTTTGCGGTAAACACGGGTGGTGTCTGGTAATCCAAGAAGATACCACTGCCGGTAGCGCCTCTGAGCGACTCCAACTGAAACTCGTAGTCCTTGCCGTCCGAATTGGGAATGACCGGGAAGCCAAACGGAAAATGTTTGTGTGGGAGAAACTGATCTGTCTCGTATTTGGCTTCGTAGTACCACTTATCTTGCCCTTGTTCTTTGAGGCGGAATACCAAAGTGTCTTTGCTATCCCTGTTCTGGTTGTAAAAACGTAAAGAAACAATCCCCAGATTGGTGTACCGGGAGTGGAAGGTACCCCAGACCTTGTCCCCTTTTAGAAGTTCGCCGGACCGGCTAGCGACCATCTGGTCTAAGGTGCGAACGTCCAGATTGGTAGCCCCGAACTCTCCGGCTTTGAGATAGATGAGCATACTGTATGTACCAATCGTGAAAAGTATTAGAGGGAAGATATATCTAATGAAGAGTTGGCTAATCTTTTGTTTCACAAACCAATTATCCCACATGAATGATGCCAAGAAATGTTTGAAGACACCAGGAAGTTAAATCTCCCGCAACTTAATCAGAAGCTGATTTATTTCAGGAGATATTTCCCAACGATAGTTCATTGGTGAATATTAGTATCTATGAGAATATATTAGATGTTAATGAAAGATAGAGATTCGACTATTTCTAGGATAGGAAATGAAAGATTCTATTTAGCACTACAGCTATGACACCACGGTGTTTCCTCAAATAAACAACCAATCCATGTTGATAATTTTTGTTTTTTTGTCTGGTGTCTTGGTCGGAACTGGCTCCTCCAAAATGGACAATTTTAACCTTTGGATAATATAAGACTTCGATTCCGGCACGGTTCAATCTATAGGAGAAGTCAAGATCTTCGAAATACATAAAAAAATTTTGGTCATCCAAATAGCCAATCCGGGTGAATACTGAACTATGAATTAACATGGCGGCACCTGTGAGAAGATCCACCTGAATGGGCTGGTTAACAGAAGAGCAGTTTAAAAACCTTGGGCGAACAAACAAATAGTTTAGAGGGTGTACGAAAAATGAATCAAAGTAGCCCACGTTGTCCTGTGTTTTTCCATCCGGTTGTATCAGCTTTGGAGCTGAGACAAGATTTTTACTCTTCTTAGTTTCGGACAATAATGCCAAGACGTCCTCCGTAGACACCAAGGTATCGCTATTGAGGAGCAAGAGCCACTCCCCCCTTGCTCTTGCCAGACCAAAATTGTTCCCTCCGGAGAACCCGAGATTCTTTCCGACAAAAAAATACTTCAGATCATTTCTGTTGGGTAGCCCCGCTCTCAAGGTGTCCGACGGACTATTGTCAACAATGATTATTTCTACGCCGACTTTGGGGGTGAGTTTTTTTAGTAAATCAATTACCAAATTATCAGTCTGATAGTTTATGGTGATAATACTTAGATTAATATTTTTTTCTTTTCTATCTGCCATACACGTACGATTATCCCATACTGGAAACCTTACTCACAGGTGGACCAAAGACCGGAGTTTGATTCTCTTGCCTGTCTTTCGCTCACCAATAATTGGTCTTTGAACTTCACGTCCGGAGGAAAGGTGGAAATCTTGGCGTAGCCCCCTTTTACCAGAGTGTCATTTATCATTTCATCACCCAAGAAAGCATAGCGAAGAAGCCGCCCATATTTGTCAGTTTCGGAGACATCTTTGATCAAGAAAACCTCTTTACCGACCAATAGAGATTCCAGCTTCTGCTTGGCCTCCAAAGCAAAACAATCTATGGTCATATTTCTGTTCTTCATTTCCGGTGTGTCTATTCCGATAAGACGCACCTTGATGCCGCCGTTGATTTCAAAAGTATCTCCATCAATAATCCTAACTACTTTCTCTGTCGATTTGTCGATCCTAATTGTCTCCGTAGCCATGCCGGTAAAAGGTTTTTCATCCCAGTGAGTGATGTAGAAAAATAGAAGATAAACATAGGAAGTGAAGAAAAACGTCAAGAGAAAAACGTGGATAAATTTGGCAGATTTGACCCTCACATATAGATTATGTCACATTATCTATATCCCCCAGGAGTAGACACTGATTCCCCAATGATCGTCTTCGTTATATGGCAGATCTTGAACCATGAATTCAAATTTTAAATTTTTTCGAATGTGATCTTTCATGTCCTCCGGGGTTTGGCTCTGCCAGTCTTCGACGATTACAATCCCCGAGGGAAATGATTCTCTCTCAACTTCAAATTCCGGGATAGTACCGATCATTTCTTCACCGAAAACCGAGTCAGTCTTTCCTGCACCGTCTTTGACAAGATAAATATAATTTTGCCCCGGAAGATACCAAGGCACCCTGTCATTCCAGGCATCCATGACGATAATGTCTTGGTTGTCTCCAATCAAGTCTTTGATCTTGTTAAAAGCGAGCTTGTAATCTACGATGGGGTTTTCCCGAACATCTGCGTTGATTGAGTAATAGTTTTTGGGCCAGAAGACAAATTTACCAGTAAGGCTTAATAGAGCGAGGGTTAAGGCTATAAGCAGCCATCTTAAATATTCTTTTTTGGTAATTTTTTCAACAACCGATACAACCCCCTCGGCAAAGAGAATATACATGAGGGGGAAAGCCGGAAGCGAATAGCGAACGTAATTGGGATTTATTTTGAAGATGGCGACGGCGAATATGAAGACTATCGATCCTCCAAGTAGAATAGACAGCTCTCTATTTCGTCTGAATAGAGTAAGGAAACCAATAATCGCTCCCACAATCAACCAAAGGTAATTATGGGTAAGAAAAATTCGATAGTGAAGTGGGGAAAGATAAACTTTGAAAATAATGTCACGAACAAAAGCCCAGCCCCCCGCCATGGAACTAAATACAATCAATGCTCCGACAACACCAAAAATTGGAATCGTTAAAAGATAAATAAATTTTTGGTGTTTAATAATTTTGTAGACGATTACCAAACAGACGAGTGCAAGATTCAATAGACCTGTGCCATGAAAAAGACATGATGTCAGGGATAGAATAACCGAAATTGCTAGATTTTTATTAAATAATTTCCAGGGGGATTTTATATATTGATATAAAAAGTAAGAAATCAGTAGAGTGAAAAGTTCGAGCCAGATATATGGCCTTAGTTGAGTGGACCAGGCTAACTGAATTTGTGAAAATCCAATTAAGAATGAGACTATCAGAGCTCTTTTGGAATTTAATATTTTTTTGCCAATTACAAATCCAGCAGTGACCAGCATAGCTCCGGCTAAGGCAGAGGGTAGTCTCCCGGTGAATTCAGAAATCGAAAATAACTTAAAAAACAAGGCGGTAAGGTAATACAGGGCTAGCTGATATACACCCATCGAACTTCCATATGAGGTTACAGGTTTGCCGTACTCCATTATCCCCCGAGACATCAGGGCGGTATGGCTTTCATCATTCCAAAAGGAGAGATTGTTTCTAAGAGAAACAATTCTGAAGATAAATGAGGTCACCAGAACGAAGAGAAAAACTACACCCATCCAGGAAATATTTTTCTTATTTTTCTTTGCCGTTTTCATATAACTTTCCAGCTTGTTGTTGTGAACTTCAAGACTTTATGGTGCCCGAAAAGATTCCCCCATACCGTAGTTTATATCTGAAATTCTTAAGGGGATTAATCATAGCTAAAATTTCTTTATCGGAATAAAAACCAATGATTGGCGGTGTGAGGTGGTCGAACCAGTTGTGGGCTAGAAGCATAAAATCCGGCTCCCTTTTTTGTGTCTTGTGGGTTGGATAACTTTCCTCCATGTCTCGGATATAACTAGATTTTTTTAAAATACCGTGGGGAAGTTTGAAGAACAGGTAAGAAGGTAGAGCCAAAAGTTTACTGATTGTCAGGACCACCGGCAAGGGGAGGTGAAGAGTAAAAAACCTCAGAAACATGATGAAATTAACCAGAAGGGACATTAAAAAGGAATTTGGTTTTGTATAGACTGTCCCTGCATAAAATCCGCCTTTTTTTATTTTTCGGTAGACTAGCTCAACCGCCTTTTTTGGATAAGGCAAATGCTGAATGACACCAATCAAATAGGCAAAGTCCAAGGATTTATCTTTTAAGAATTCGGTGTAAAGATCCGCCTGAATGATGATGACGTTGTTTTGCTTTTGGCATCTTTTCGCAGCGATATCGACAGCAAATGAAAGATCGCTGCCGATCATCTGCCCACCCCTTCCAACCGCTTTCGATGCGTTGAGAAGATCTCTTCCGTTTCCTACGGCAGGATCCCAGCCTGTCTTTCCTTGAAAAAATTCAGTATCTTTATCGACAATTTCGAGAAAATGATTTTCGGCAAAATCGGGTAACTTCTTCCAAATATGCCATTCATAGCCAAACTGTTGTTGAGTTTTTGATTTTTGCCGTTCAATCTTGCTTTTCTCTTTTTTATCGGCAATTTTTTGAAAATAATTATTTAGGAGGCTGATATTGGAGACATAATCGTAATAAAAGGAATAGCAATTCTTGAGCAAATCCCCCCTAAGAAGTCTGGGGATTCCTTTAATAATCGGAAAACGGCTTCTACATTTAACGCACTCAATTAACCCGTAGTCATCCTTGTGTTTTGTTATCTTCAAGTCTCCGCCACAATTGATACAAATAATATGATTTTCTATAGCGGTAATGTTCATTTGTTTTGTTATTAGCTTGTTTGGCTACGCTTCGTACATAATAAATAGATGAGACTGGAAATAAAAACTGTCCCTGAGACTAGCTCCCCTAAATATAACAGTCGCTGCGGCCAAAACACAATATTCAGTGAAAGGTTTAGGGTTCCATCCGGATTAGTAGTGCACAAAACGCCTTCCCCTGAACAAAGTTCCTTGGGATTTAGAAGCCAGCCGTTAGCGTAACCGTTCACGACAAAATGATTATCGTCTTCGAGATTCTTTTTGAACCAGGTGTCGTATAACCTACTAATTCCGTTTTTGGTGTTAGGGTACAGATACCAATTTTTGTTATAGGTCTCACTAAAGACCACCTGTACCGGACTACTCACTCTGACCAGAGAAATCGTATATTCTGTGGGACTAATTTTTGAGTAACTAATTTGTGAATTTGCCTGATACGGACTAGCGGAGATATTATTAATAACAGTTGACTTTGTCTTGTTTTGTTGGGTAAAAATCACGGAAAATGTTTTAGCGCCTTTGATTGAATCAAGGATGTCCGGAAACTCATTAATTTCACGGGTGGTAACGACAGCCTGCTCCGGTAGATAAATATGAGGGAAAAGGCCGGTCCGCGGTATTTCGTATAAATTGAAATAGGCATTCGACTGATTCAGGGACACGATTCCCGCTTCAGTCATGTGATGCATTTTGTCTATGGTCGAATTGTAAAAAACCTCTGCCACATCGTTATGATAAAGGAGATATTTGACATTTAATATTGACGCCAGCTTCACAATCCAATCTCCGGATGATGATGCCTCCGAGTTCCAATCCTCTCCATAACTCCATATCCCAAATGGAGACGGGTTATTCATTTGGACTACGGGCTTCTCGAAGAGTTGGATGGTGGGATCTGAACCAACCACTTTCCATTTCGGGTAATTTACCCAGCCGACTGAGTTAATTACCGACCATGGCATACTCATAATTTTATAATCTTCTTTGTCCTCTTTTAGTTTATCCGCCAAGAAAAAATATTCCTGAGGAATTTTGATAACATAGGCGAACCTGCTTTCTTGGTATGATTTGTGATCTTCCAGCCCAACCTTGTAAAGGTAGACGTTTCTCGATAAAACAACTAAGAAGGGGACGGTGGAGGTAAACAACACAAAATACAGCCACCTTTTGGAAATTTTCTTAAAGGAAATCAAGATGGTTCCCAGATAGAAAAAAGGCAAATAAATTAAAGATTTGTCTATGCTCCGTATGGAATTTAAGATGACGTTGTTGAACAAAAAGAGGGTTTGTTCTTTGGAAACAATACCCCGTCCTTTGTTGGCGAGTAAGATAACGAACAAGGACATGGTCGTTAGAATAAGGATATTGGTTGAATCCTCTTCGTGTTTCTCTTTTTGATTCTTAACTACTTGGGAAAGAAAAAACAATACCGGAATAACCAGGACACCGGTTAGAACCCAGGGCGAGAAAAGGAGGGTTATGTTGAGCACACTATCAGAAAGAAACAGGGCATCTTTCAAGCTTAATGATTGCCAATAGATCCAGCCGGCAAGGTCAAAGGACATAGTTCCGGCCTTGAACCCCTGAGACATTGAAAACAAGGTCGGTATTTGAGGGATAATACTAACAAAGGTAATCAGAAAAAGACTGAGGTAATAAACAAACATCTTTATCACAAAAATGAGATCCGTACTTATTTGAGAGACATAATGGTGCAAGATGATAAAGATGAATAACAGGATATTCAATGAAACAAAGAAGGGTGCATTTCCAAAGGCGGTGTTGGCAAAGAACATGATTATGGCGAGCTTGGCCAGATCTCTTGAAAGCAAACGATTGGAAGAAAAATATTGCTTTGTAAACAGAAAAATCACCGGCACAAAAACGTAGATTGAGATATATGGGGCAGGGGTGAGGGCTCTAATAAAGGTGAATGCGTTTAGGGCGTAGAGGGTTGAAACCGTCACCGACCAAAGAGTGTTTTTCTTATTAAGGAATTCTCTAGAAAAGACAAAAAAAGATATAAATCCACCCATAAATATAAAAATGGGGTTGAACAAAAAGCCATAGTTGTGTCCGGAGGCAGACTCAAAGAGTGAAAGAAGCCAATAATAAGGATAATAAGAAAAAAGAGTGCTCATGTTCCCTTCACCAAACGTCTGCCAGAGTTGACCAAGCTGATACAAAATGTAGGGGTAGTTGATTATTGTGCCAAAATCTCCGCCGGCAAAGACATAACCATGAGGGAGATTCTGCCTGATGGTAGCCATGAACAAAGAGAGTATGGGAATTAGACTTAAAAATAAACTCATTATGAATTTTTGTGGTTTTCAACAACAAACGAAGATTCTAGCCTTGAAGTCTTCACAAATTTTTCCATGTCACAGATAAACTTGAGAGTTACAACTTCCTCCTTGAATGAGTTTACAACAAGTTCGCGGCCCTTTTGAGCGATGTTTCTAAGCTCGGTTTGGTGTACTTGATAATACTGAATCTTCTGTGTGAGCCCTGCCATCGTTCCATCATAAGCAATATAACTGACCCCGTCTTCAAAACCGAGATCCTTGTACATATAGCTATCTAAACCGATATAAGCACAGCCGCAAGCCATACCTTCAATAAAATTGATGGAGGGGAGGCCAATGTTCTCTTCCGGGCAAACAAACATCTTGTATTGGTTGTACTTCTCTACGATATCGAAACTATGGTATTTTTTTAGGTCAGAATTCGTAAGGCTCGCCCAGATTTTAAAAATAGCCCAGCCGGAATAAAAGTGTTTTTTTTGGCTGTGTTTTTCGTTTGTTTGAGGAGATATATAACAATCGATGTATTTCTTAACAATATCCCTTTTTTCATAGATTTCTTTTCTCATGGTGTGAAGTGCGTTGGTATGAAAAAAGTTCATATAATCAGAGTGGGCACCACTAACAGCTTCATTGGTATCCGATAGGAGAAGCAGAGTGCCTACAGCGAAACACTTATTGGACCGTTTGGCAAATGGCACCCGTGACTGATATCGGTCCTTGAGCACAAAGGGTAAAACATATACTTTTTTGATAAAACTAAAATATTTCCGAAAAAAAGAGTTTTTAGCGATGTTTGCCTCACCAAGAAGGTGTCGGACACCCACTCTTTGGACGTTTTTGGCAACTTGGTCAGTCCGTCCAAAATAATGAGTGGCGTGGAGTAGTTTCTTACCCTTAAATGTTTTTAGAAATGATTTTTGGATCACTTTATCGTTGAGAAAGGTATCTGTGAGTGAAAAAAACCCAAAGACCAAGTCTTGCTTTTTATCCAATTGGTTCTTATTAAAAATGATCTTTTCTGTGAATGGATTTAGGCCGTTGAGCCAACACCAGGTGTATATTTCAAAAAAAGAAATAATTTTCAGAAAAAAATAGTTATCAGAAATTAGCTTAATTAAGGAGGACCCAGAAGTTATGGAGGAAGCAGTTCCGTCAACTATCAAGGCAGTCTGGCACGGTTTATTTTTGATAATATCCAGAAATAAGTCGTTTTTTTTATTGTGGGTTTTTCTAAGCAGAAATGAAACAAAGGTTCTGCCAATGGCGGTGTGTGGATTATAAAAGCTTAGTCTCATATTTGGATTTTCTAAGGAATAAAATGGGTCTGATCGTTGGTGTTTGTTGTTATTTTTGCCCGATGTCCTTCTCGTCCCGCGGTGAGTCGCTTAACGTGAACACATATTATAAGTATAGGTGTATTATAATCGGGTATAATCCGAATATATTTTAACCAAAAATCATGAAAAAAAATGTGGGGTCAATGTTACCAAAATATTTTGTTCTGGACGTTGACGGTGTCATGACTGATGGACAATTCCATTATACCGTTGATGGTAAGGTGTCGAAAGTTTTCGGTCCCGAAGATAACGACGCCCTCTGCCTTCTTCAAGACAAATTGAAAATATATTTTGTTACCGGAGACAAAAGAGGGTTTGAAATTTCTAAAAGAAGGATTGTTGATGATATGCATTTTCCGCTTGAACTCGTCAGCACTTTTGAAAGAATTGAGTGGATCAAGAGTAAGTTGGACTTGGAAACTGCCATATATATGGGGGATGGGATTTTTGATTCGATAGTCTTTAATCAAATCGGCTATGGTATCGCTCCAGCCAATGCCTTTTTCAAAACAAAAGAATATGCCGACTTTGTAACCAACTCCAGAGGTGGGGAAGGTGCGGTCGCAGAAGCTTGTCTTCATATAATGGAAAAATTCTTCGAACCATTTGATCCATTAAAAATTAGGGTTAAAAAGGTTGGTGTTTGGGGACAATAAAATGATAAGCAAAGACACAATAATGTGCGTCTCGATCGCCGAACGGCCGGGGAGTCTGGGGGCAACGATCTTCAATAATGCTTTTGAAAGACTGTCCTTGGATTATATATACAAACCGTTGCTCGTTGAATCAAAGAATCTGAAGGTTTCCATTTTAGCGATAAGGGCCTGGGGTATCAGAGGTTGCGGTGTATCCATGCCACACAAAGTCGAGGTAATAAAGTATTTGGATAGGTTAGATAGCACGGCCAAAAAGATCGGAGCGGTGAATACCATCGTAAATAGTGATGGGATATTGACGGGTTACAACACAGATTTTGAAGGGGCGAAAATAATTACCAAGAGAGACTTTGATGTAAAAGGGGCGGACGTTTTGATCGCGGGTGCTGGAGGTGCTGCCCGAGCAATTGTTCAGGCTCTGATCGAGAACAAAGCCTCTAAAATATATCTAACAAACCGAGATGAGCAAAAGGCAAGGAAGGTTGCAAAAGAGTTTAAGATCCACTTCGTCCCATGGAAGGATAAGGATCTGATGTCAGGGAACATGCTAATTAACGCTACACCATTAGGAATGAGTCCTGAGGACGCGTGCATCTTTGCGGATGAAACAATTAGCCGATTTGATGCGGTGATGGATGTGGTCGTAAGTCTACACGATACCCTTCTGATTAAAAAGGCTAAGAAATTGGGAAAAATTACCTTGCCCGGAATGCGGATGGCATCACTCCAAGGAATGGTTCAATTTAAGTTGTATACTAGGAAAAATATTCCTATACGAATTATTGAGGAAGGAATTCAACAATTTTTAAACAAACACTAATATGGATTACAAAGTATGTATTCTAGCCGCCGGTGCGGGTACAAGAATGGGGAAATTGTCTGACGGTATCAACAAAGCCATCTTGCCGGTAAATTCTAAAGCCGTTATCTCTCACATTATCGAAAAGTTTCCGTCAAACATTGAAATTGTAATTGCTGTAGGACATAAAAAAGAAACGGTAATTGATTATGTCAAACTGGCTTATCCCGAAAGAACCTTCGTCTTTGTAGAGATAGATAAATATATTGGGCCAGGAACCGGACCAGGCTACTCCCTCTTACAATGCAGGAGTCAACTGCAATGCCCTTTTGTTTTTTTCGCTTCCGACACAATTGTGCTTGAGGACGTTCCCGTTCCAGATCACAACTGGTTTGGAATTGCACCCGTCAAAGAGACAGAACCCTATTGTACTGTTCAAATTAAGAACAATCTTGTTTTTCAACTTGATGACAAAACAAAAAATGATAATAAATTTGCTTTTATTGGACTGGCCGGAGTAAGAGACTCCGAAATATTCTTTAAATCGTTGGAGAGCAATAAAGTGAGCACTGGAGGGGAAATTCAGGTCTCGAATGGATTTAATAGCCTGATTGAACAAGAACTTGTTCCCATAGGATTTACCTGGTTCGACACCGGGACGGAAGAAAGTTATTCTGAAACAAATAAGAATTTTACAGGAAGTAGTAAGTTTGATTTTGGCAAGGAAAGTGAGTTTATCTATTTTGTAAACGGGATGGTAATCAAATTCTTTGCAGACGAGAAAATTGCCAACAACAGATATGAGCGTGCAACGAAAAACTTGTTGGGTCTGTGCCCGAGAATTGAGGGTTGCCGTGGTAATTTTTACTCTTATAAAAAGTTAACAGGTCAAACGCTTTACGACGTCTTAAATAATCACACTGTTAAGAACTTTTTAAATTGGGCAAAAATTAACCTCTGGAAGAATATCGAAACTACTTCTGGTGAAAAAAGGTTATTTAAAAAGGCTTGTAAGGATTTTTATTATAAAAAAACTGTCAGGCGACTAAAAAAGTTTTATGAAAAAACAGGAATTGAAGATGGGGATACGATAATAAATGGCATTTTGGTCCCACCCCTCAAAGACCTGATGGACAAAGTAGATTGGAAACATATTACCGATGGTGTCCCTTCTAATTTTCACGGTGATCTTCAATTCGACAATATTCTGGTTACCCGCGATCCTGTCAGTAATTTGGAAAAATTTGTTTTATTGGACTGGAGACAAGACTTCGGAGGATTGACAAACATGGGTGATCTGTATTATGACCTGGCCAAACTTTATGGTGGGACAACACTCTCTTATCAACTAATCAAACAGGGAATGTTTAACTTTGACACCAGCGGCTCTAGTGTATATTATAACTTTTATCTTAAAAATGATCTTCTGGAAGCCAAAGAAGAATTTGAGGCGTTCATTATCAAGAACCATTTTGATCTAAATAAAATTAAGATTATTACGGCGTTAATATTTCTGAATATGTCTCCATTACACAACGACCCATTTGATTTGATGCTATATCACTTGGGCAAAAGCCAACTTTACAGATTACTTAACAATAAACAATAACATTATGGGAAGTAAAATTAATGCCCGAATTGGAATTGGACCAATGAGCAGCGAGGTCATAGAGGCAGTATACCGTTACTCTCACTTTTATCGGAAACAACTGATGCTGATTGCTTCTAAAAATCAGATTGATTATGCCGGTGGGTATGTGAATGGTTGGACCACAGAGCAATATTGCCTTTTCCTAAAAGAAATGAAGAAAACTTATGGAAACAGCGATGTGATCATATGCCGCGATCATTGTGGTCCCGGTTTTAATGGGATACATGACCTTAAGGATACTTACGAAACGATTAAACATGATATTGAGCATGGGTTTGACCTGATACATATCGATTTTTGTCATTTCAAAGGAAACCGAGAAGAAAAATTGGATGAATCTAAAAAGGCAATCGAGTATGCATTGGGCTTAAACCCGAATATACTCTTGGAAGTGGGTACCGATGAAAATCTCGGGACTAATTATAGTTTACCGAACCTTTCGGAGATAGAAAAAGAAATATCGTTTATCAAAAATTTTTGTAATCCTGAGTTCTATGTGGTCCAAACCGGAAGCTTGGTAAAAGAAATTAACCAAGTAGGAAATTTTAATAAGGATTTCGTGTCAAAAATCGCGATCATTGCCAAAAAAAACGGAATTAAAATTAAGGAACACAATGATGACTATCTCGACAAAGAGACAATAAAAATAAAAATGGAGTTGGTTGATGCAATGAATATTGCGCCACAATTTGGAGTTGTCCAGACTCAATTGGTCATTACCAAGTGTTTACAGTATGGTATAAATTTTGATCGATTTCTAAAGGATGTATATGATAGCGGAAAGTGGAAGAAGTGGTTAATGAACAATAAGGCGGAGAATAAAATGCTTTGTTCGATCATTGCTGGCCACTATGGATTTAATTACGAAAGTTACAAAGAAATTATTCAACAATTAAGCACCTGTCTCGACATTAAGGAGTTCATTATTAATTCAATTTCCGATCTTATTGCTCACTATGATATATAACGCATCACCAAAAGTTGTTACTAAGCCTTGGGGAAAAGAACTGTGGCTTGAGTTGAATGACCGGTACTGTTACAAAAGAATTTATCTTAAGGCAGGTACCAGAACAAGTTATCAATATCATGAGTATAAGATAGAGACTAACTATATTATCGAAGGAGAGGCAGAGGTGTGGCTGGAAAATGAAAATGGAGGAATTGAGAAAATAATGATGAAAGCAAATGACATTTTTAACGTACGCCCACCCCAAAAACATAGAGTAATAGCCAAAACAGACGTGATACTTCAGGAGGTTTCGACTCCCGAGGTTGACGATGTTATAAGAATTGAAGACGATTCAGCCAGAGGAAGTGGAAAAATTGAATCCGAACATAAGAGGATATTGAGTGGAGATGTCCTGCCCAAAAAAAAATCTAACAAAGTATGAGGGTGGACCGGTATCGATTGGTAAGCCAATAAACTACTTGGTGATTGTAATATAAAGGCTATTTAGACCTAAGATTGAGAGTAACTGATCCGGAATAATTGCGGATAGTTTTTCAAGATAATCATAGCACCATGAAGACCTATATGGATGAAAGTGGTTTAGTAGGTTGGGATTTATGATAGGCCTGAAACATCTAGTGAAGCCCATCTCTCGACTTAAGTCATGTATTGATTGATATGAGTATCGGCCAACGTGATGGTAAACTGAGACCTGAGAAAAGAAATTATTTGAGATCTCGTCCTTTTTAATCCTGATGGATGAAGGACAGATAATTAAATATCGTCCTCCTTTTTTTAGCAAAGAATAGACTTCAGCCAAGTGCCTTTTGATATCTTTTGGATGAATATGTTCCACCACATGATGCGAGAAAGCGCAATCAACTTTAAGATTTCTGACTTGTTCAAGGTCAAGCTCGTAGTTTTTATCGCGATTCAGCTGGAAGGTGTTTGCGGGAAAGTTACCCTTCAGTTTTGGGACTGCAGAGAAATACACCTTTTTGAATTTTGAGGCAAAAAGTTTTATCTCTGCCAGCGAAGGACTGATTAAATAAATAGTGAGAGTGGAAGTATCCCCTAAAAAAAAAGTAGGCAGTTTGTGGTTTGAGACAGTGGCCTCGTCCCCAAGATCCAATTTGGCGACCTCTTGGTACCAACCAGAATAGTATTCTTCGGCAAGACGCATTCGGGATTTGAAGTTTTGCTGAAGGTTAATTTCCTTATAAAAATTCTTGGCCTCAGTCAATACCTTCTTTTTGTTCATGATCAGACGCTACGCAGGAACCCTTTTTTTGCTAACTGGCGTATAAAGAATGGACCTGGTAGTATTTTTTAGAAAGCTTCTCGTAAACAATTTAAGTCCGGTGTAAACTAGCCTGGCGGTGTATTTAAGATCTTCGAGGCTATTGATTTTATTCAATATTCTGACTGGGTTTAAGTAAGACATTGCCCTATAAGCGATAAAGCTCCGATAGGCATGTAAATGAAGTTTTTTAATTTCGTCTTTGTCAAAATTCACGGTAGGGGCCGCTTCTTCGTTCAGCATTTTATACATTTCCTGATATTTCTTTTGATCAAAGGTCATTGTTTTGAAAATGTCATCAAAATTGAGAAGTCCTTCCTTCTTAAAATCTTCATATACCGGTGAGGTCGGCTGAGGACTGAGGGTGAAAAAGGCGGCAAAGTCTGTTCCGGAATGTTTAGCGAAATTAATAGTATCGAGTATTTGCTCTTTTGTTTCATATGGGAAGCCCAAAATGTGGGTACAGATAGTCCACATGCCGATTTTATTTGCATATTGTATTAACTCTCTCGCCTGCGCCAAACTATGAGTTTTGTGAATATATTCTCTAATGTCTTTATTTCCGGACTCTATACCAAAAGTAATACGGTAACAGCCGGCTTTTTTCATCTTTTTAATCAACCGCTTATCGAGGGTCCAATGGGCGATTCCATTTGGAGTGGTCCACCTAATATCCAGTTTTCTTTTAATTATTTCATCGCATATTTCACCCCATCTTTTTTTATTAACGGCAGCAGAATCGTCCAAAAAGCCGATTTCGTTTATGCCATAGGTATTATGAAGTAACTCAAGTTCGTCAACTGTTTTGACTGCGCTTTTACCTCTCCATGTTCTACCCCACACTGCCCTTACGGTGCAGTAAACACAATCTCCGGGACAGCCACGACTGGACATAATTCCCAGAACGGGAGTTCTCATAGTATAAATACTCCCCTTGGATAGAGCGGCATACTTTTTGACATCGACCAAAGAATAATCTAAGGGCGGAAGTTTGTTCAAGTCCCAAATAAGCTGACGCCTTTCGTTTTCGATGATTTTCCTTCCTTTTTTGTAGACTAGCCCCTTTATGTCAGAAACATCTAGATTTTTCTCTATAAGATGACGGCTTAATTCTAATAAAGTTTCTTCTCCCTCACCGACCACAACATAATCAAACATACCCATTCCCACAATCCATTTGGCGAATGAGGATGCATGATTACCTCCGGTGACAATTTTTATTTTAGGATTTATCTTTTTGATGTAGGTCGCCAAGTTAACGATATCTTGAAAATGTCTGGAATACATGCAAGACAAACCAATCAAGATTGGTTTCTTTTCGTTTATTATTTTTTTGATTTCTACATTCGATTTTCCGCATCTTTTCCGTTTACCGTCTTTGATCCAATCATCGAAATCAAACATTCCTAATTCTTCGATGCTGCATGAGACGCCATTGGCATTGAGATAGGTTGCAAGATTTAGTAAATTTAGCGGAAGGCTGGCCAAAATCAACTCCTGAGAGTCTTTCTCCACTGTGTAGTATTGATTGAAAAGAAGAACATTTGACATGAGTTTGGTTATTTATTTGGAATGTTTTGACAATAAGAGATTGTAACCCCTGGGTGTGTATTTTTCATCCATGTTGAGATAGCCAATAATTGACGGCGAATATTCTAAGTAATTTGAATTGGTTGTCTTGGAGACCATCCATGTGGTCACGGTACATCTTGTTAACGTATTTTTGATTGAATAAATTATTTTTTTGATGAAGATAATGAGAAAATGTTTCCCTTAGTTCTTTTTTTATCCATTTATCCAATGGTACCCCAAATCCCCTCTTGGGTCGGTAGATGAATTCCTTGGGATAGAATCTTTCAGCCAATTTCTTGGTTAAATGCTTGGTGACTCCATCTCTGATTTTCCAGTTTCCGTTTAAGGTGAATGCGTATTCGGCCAAGGCAGTGTCCAAAAATGGATTTCTCATCTCGACCGAAGCGGCCATACAAGCCCGGTCTCCTTTCACCAAATACCAGTCAGGTAACTGAATCCGGCAATCCAAGTAAAGGCTTTTGTTAACTATGTCATTCTGTTCAAACTCGGTCTCAGCCAAATAAGCCTCCGAAAAGACCTCTGCCATAGACAGTTTGTGATTAAACAATTGTTCGGCTTCTTCTCTCATAAAACTGCCACTGCCGAATATGAACTGCCTTTCGGGAAATTGGTATTGATAGCCAGATAATAGTTTGTTGATATTTGGGCTGAATGACATGCGACCCAGCAAAAATGCAAGTGGTTTGAGATACTTAGTTCTTTCGATCAAGGACTGTGCCCTGTATTTTTCGTATCCTCCGAAGATCTCATCCCCACCGTCGCCGCTCAGGACCACCGTCATATCCTTCTTGGCCTGTTTAGCTACAAAGTACAGCGGTACGACGGCAGCATCCGCCAAAGGCTCATCTAGATAATCCATGATCTCTAAGAAAGTTGCCTGAACATCTTTTCCACTGAATTCACACAGATGATAATCTAAATTATATTGGTGAACTACTTGCCTCACGTATTTTGATTCATCTGCCTCAGGAGTGTCCTTGTAGCTTACAGTGTAGGTACAGATATTTGAGGCATGTTTGGACATATAATGGGCAATCAGGCTACTGTCGATGCCTCCACTTAAGAATAAACCCAACGGGACATCAGACATTAATCTCTTTTTCACAGCGCTGTCCAGAAGCTTATCAATCTTGTTAACTATTTCAATTTCATCTAAGTGGCCGACAGTTTTGATTTGACCTAGATCCCAAAATCTTTTTTTGTTGGTTAGTTTCCATTTTCTTATATCAAATTGTATTGTGGTAGCAGCCTCGAGTTTAAAAATGTTTTTATAGATAGTTTCCGGGGAAGGAATGTATCCATAAAAAATAAATTTTTCGATGGCCTGATAGTTTATAGACACTTTATTTCTAATTTGAGGATTCGAGACGATTGCTTTCAACTCAGAGGCGAAGCAGAATGTACTATCATCGAGAAAATAATAGAGAGGTTTCTTACCAAATCTATCCCTGCCTAGAGTAATTAGGTTCTTCGTTTGATCATACAATCCAAATGCAAACATACCGTCAATACGTTTGACGATTTCTTTCCCATATTCTTCGTAACCATGGATTATAGATTCGGTGTCAGAGACACTATTCCACGTGTGTTTTCTTTTTAGAGACTTCTTTACATTTAAGAAATTGTAGATTTCGCCATTGAAAACTATGGCAACCGTTTTGTCTTCATTGAACATGGGCTGTCTGCCATTTTCGGATAGATCGACGATCGACAATCTCGTTTGTCCCAGAGCGATATTATTGGAAAAATATTGGCCTTTCTGGTCCGGACCACGTCTACCGAGAGACGATAACATTTTCTCGAAAACATGAGGGTCTACTTTGTTTTTTTTATTAACTTGTCCAACGATTCCGCACATATTTTTGTTTAATCGTGATACGACCATTTTAACTTACCGGTTAATAAATACGTTATTCCATCGAGAAACCCAAGCCAGTAAAATTTGATCAAACTGAAATTTAGTTGTTTAAGAACCAGCAGTGAATAGATTACCGGCCAGAACCAAGAAAAGATGATTAAATAAACGGCCTTTTGCGTCAAACCTCCATATCTGGAAACGATGACGGTCCGATTCCTCATCAGACAGTAGGCCTTTTGTCTAAACATTCCACCCAGACTTCTGGGTTTGAAATTATCCTCTTTACTGGTTTGATGATATGTTTTGGCGCTTTTTAGGATGACACAGCCGATACTGTGTTTCTTGGCATTGAGAGCAAAGTCCGGCTCGGTAAATGTTTGAACCATTTGTTCATCAAAGTATCCGCATTTTTCGAATACGGATTTTTTAATTAAAAATACATTTGGTACTCCATCTGAATTGCAGGTATGACTTCTGGAGTTGTCGACATAGCCGGTCGTTTTACCGGTAAAGAGATTAATCTTTTGAAAATCTAAATACTTTTCACCGTTTGAATAGTACATTGATGGTCCGATAATGCCGATCTTAGGGTGTTCGTTGGCAAATCCAACTAAATTCTTTATCATTTCTCTATCCACAATATTATCGTCATCAACAAAGAGAATTAGCTCACCTTTTGCTTTCTTAGCGCCTTCATTGCGACTTTTGACCATCATATACTGTTCACGATTATGGACGATGGTGCCGGGAATAGAAGACTGTTTTAATGTAGCATCAGAAATATTTCTGGTCCGGTCCGAAGAGAAATCGTCGACTATGATAAGTTCAGTTTGAGTGGGCAATGAGGAAAGAGATAACGATTTTACACACCGAATTAGATCTTCATAGCGATTCCTGGTAGTGATGACAATGCTGAGAGTCATTTGGTGGCAACTACCTTGACCATTGGCCAGAACAAACGGCTGTTTTCTGCTAGCCAGATAAACATTGGTCTTATCTGTTTTGGTAAAAATGAGAATTGAAGGGCGATTTTGAACCTATCGACCGCCACTTTTTTGAACCCAACGGCTCTATGAATCTTAATCAAGGTGGACGCCAAAAAAGACATCTCGTATCCAAATATCATATGAGTGCCTTTAAGTATTTTAATGTGAATAAACTCGGCTATTTGCTTTAGAACAGGAACATTGGGGATATTGCCCCACAGCTGCCGATAGGTCAATGATGCCAGATTTAGGTACGGGACGGTGTTGATGGCAAGTCCACGTGGTTTTAAGACCCGATACATTTCTTGAACTGATCCCTGTGTGTCTTTGAAGTGCTCGATGACTCCACCCCCATAAATCACGTCGATCGATTTATTTCTGATGGGTAAATGCAAGATGTTTCCTTGAATTAGTATAAAATTTTTGATTTTCCTGTCGATAAGCATTTTTTCGGCAATCTGAAGTGCAGAGAGACTGAGGTCGATACCAACAATTTGTTTATAGAGTGGAGCGAGTTCCTGGCCTAGAAAAAAATTTCCACAGCCTATTTCAAGATAAATGTGGTTTTTTTGGTCATGCAAGTCGAACGGGAATACATTAAGGACATCTTTTAAGTAGTATTTTTTGTAATAACGGTGTTCTGCCTTGTATTTTTTTTCTGTGTTTTGTCCTTTATAAAAGTCGTCCCATTTTTCTGAAGACAGAATTAAATCTTGACTTAATGAATCGGCGAAAGAGTAAATGTTTCCTATTTTTTTCCCCAAAACTGAACCACATTTGCTACAAACAATTAGCAATTTGTTATTCACGTTAACATGTCCATGGCACAATGGGCAGCTTAAAATATCGTTAATAGGTGCGGGCATCTTTAAAAATCGAGTTTAAACCGTTGTTGATAACTAATTTGTATTCCTGAGAAACTAAGAGCTTTTTGATTTCTGAATTTTCATTTGTATTGTTCTGTGTAATATTTTCGACACAAATTACTTTTGGCCTGTATTTTTCCCAGTCGTTGCTTTTTAATATGACCACATCGTAACCCTCTGTGTCTATCGTCAGAAAATCAATATTTCTGACGTTTAACTTTTTAAGTAAATTTTTAAGAGGTAAGGTATCAACTTTCCTAATGGATTCAATTTCAAAACCCTGTTTAACATAGTTGTCAGCTTCCTTCTTCGAAAAAGTTGAGAGGGTGTCGGTGTGGAAATTATAAAAAGATAGTTTTCCTTTGGTGCCGCTAATTCCTACGTTAACGTTCGTATCTTCAGGCCTAATCTTTTTTAATCTTTCAAACTTCTTGGTATTTGGCTCCACATTAATTCCCCTCCACCCCTTAAGATAAAATCTGTAAGTGTTATTAAATCTAACAGGGTCGTTCGCCCCTATGTCAACGAAGAAGCCTTTGGTTTTATATCTGTGAATTTTGTCGACAATTAGATCTTCTTGCTGTTGACTATATGAACCGAGTACTAATCTGTAGAAGACGATATATTTTATTTCGCTAATCAGGTACTGAAAGCTCTTCAGTAGACCATAATTGTAAATTTTTTTAATGGTATTTTTCATTTATTGCTTGTGAGAATATCTGTTTCCAGGAAAGTGATTTGGCGTAGGAAATTGTGTTTTGGCTTAAACTTTTTAACTTTGTTTTGTCAATTAGAATATCAACTATATCTTTAGATAGGTCGTTTCTTATTATAGCCCCACAACCGTTGTTTCCTATCTCTTTTGAATTATACGGAACATCCGATACTAGTACAGGTAAACCACAGGCTATATAAAGCTTCAGCTTGGCCGGATCGGCAAAATAAGTAAAGGAGAGGTGTCCTTTGTCGTCGTACTTTTCGTAGGGTGCGATGGCTAGAGAGTACTGCGGGAGTTGAGCCTCGATATCTTGGTGATCTTTAATGTACCCCTTGAACTCTATGAATTTGGATATATTTAGATCGACGGCTAGTTCCTTTAGGGTATCCAGGTAGTCTCCCCCGCCAAAGACAACAAACTTGAAGTTGGGGATTTTTTTGATTATTTTTGGGATCACTTCTATTACATCTTGAATTCCCTGCTTCTTGGTAATGTGGCCCATGAAAACCAGAGAGTTGGGGATTTTTTTAACGTTTGGATTGATGCGTTCGGTCCAAACACCGACCGGGACAACTTTCTGATTCCCACCTGTGAAACCAAAGTATTTCCTCCTCCCCCATTCCATACGAGGGGAAAGATTCCAGGTTTCATCGGCGTTTCTCACACAGAATTGATCAATTTTATGGTAGATGTAGTTTAGGGCTTTGTTCTCGAAACGGTAGGGATTGTAGTCGATGACATAATAAATGACCTTCTTGACGTGACCCAGCTTTTTGAGTAATATGCCGGATAAAGCATTGAGATTGTCGCTACCTACGAACAAATCCCATTTTCTCCCCGTCTGGATTACCCACTTTATGGTTAGCCAAATATCCTTAAAGTAGGAAAAAATTGCCGGTGTCTTCTTGATAGGTGCGTAGTTTTCTTCCGTAAGATTACCATTCCGATATTTTTCATATCCTGACCCCTTGAGTTTCTTGTCAAAAAACAATGGATGACCGATAAACAAAAGATTCTCTATAGTCTCTCCGTTAAGGTAGTCCTTCAGATCCTGGGCTGGACCTGTTGTGTATACGTGTGTGGCTATAACTACGGAATCTAAAGTAAGTTTTCTGTTCACCGTTGTTGGGTCTTAGTTCTTGAAGTTATTTATGAACCAATCGTATTCTATACCGATGCCCTTTTCTAGTTCCATTTGAGGTTTCCAGCCAAGCGAGAGAAGTCTAGAAACATCTAACAATTTTTTGGGGGTACCGTCCGGTTTGGTTGAGTCCCAAACTATTTTTCCTTTGAAACCAACGATTTTTTTGATAATTTGGGCTAGTTCTTTAATTTTGAGATCCACACCGGTGCCAATGTTGATTATTTCTGAGCTATCATAATGCTCCATGAGATAGACACAAGCGTCGGCCATATCATCGACGTATAGAAATTCTCGATAGACGTTCCCCGTACCCCATAATACAACCTCTTTTTTATTCCCAATTTTGGCATCATGGAATTTACGGATTAATGCAGGAAGGACATGGGAACTGTTTAAATCAAAGTTGTCATGTGGTCCGTAAAGATTCGTAGGCATGACAGAAATGAAGTTAGTTCCATATTGCTCGTTGTAGCTTTGGCACATCTTGATACCGGCAATCTTGGAAATAGCGTAGGCGTCGTTCGTCTCCTCTAGCGACCCGGTAAGCAGGTAAGATTCTTTGATTGGCTGTTTGGCAAGCTTAGGATAAATGCAAGAGCTCCCCAGAAACATTAATTTCTTCACTTTATTTTTCCATGAAGCATGGATTACATTGTTCTGAATCTGAAGATTATCATAGATGAAATCAGCTTTTCTCGTCTTATTGGCCATAATTCCACCAACTAAAGCCGCAGCCAAAAAAACATATTCCGGTTTTTCTTTTTCAAAAAATTTTTCGACTTGTACCGAACTTTCCAAATCCAGTTCAGATCTTTTCCGAGTGATGATATTGGTATAACCATTTTTCATCAAAGCCCGAACGATAGCGGTCCCGACTAAACCACTTTGACCTCCGGCAACAAAAATCTTGGCGTCTTTCTTCATTATTGTTTCCAATTTTGACGGCTGGATTCCGCTGGAGCAATCTTACCTCTAATCCAACCATAAATATATATAAATAGGGTAGCATAGCAGGCGATGGGGTGGAAGAGCCAGGCAAGATCCGGTTTCCTGATGTACCCGAGTATGGTCTGGTAAAGAATGGGGAAAATGAGCAAAGAAGAAAAGATAAATTTAAGGATGCCTGGCATAAATGAGCCCTCCCAATCCACGTCTCGATTTTCCTGGGCTTTGTGAAAGGACATGTCGTTGATGCGGCGGAGCTGTTTACGGAAAAACTTGGCGACGTCGTTTTCGACGAAAGTATGTATGATACCGGTGTTTACTTTGGCAATCTTGACGGCACCTTCCGAGCGAATGAGCTTAAGAAGAATATCGATGTCAAATAAATAATCTGAATGCTTGGTTGCTTTTTGGAGATATTCTTTTCGAAAAATAGTGCCATTAGCACCGATAGTTGGTATTGGTTCGTGATTGAGGGTTACTTCCAGATAGCCCTGTCTCTGCACCTCAGGAAATTTGAGATCAGTCCAACGATTGGTGATATACGAAAAACGATCGTAGTTCCCCGTGAAGAGACAAATAGGATCGTTCATACCCAATAAGGCAAAATAGCGTGTAAGGAGTGGATCTTGTCGGCGGTAGGTATAGCGAATTGGTTCGGAGACAATAATACTCTTGTCAGTGAAAGGTTGCACCATGTCGGAGAGCCAATGATTGTTGGGGAGAATATTATCTGAGTCGATAAGTGCAATTAGTTCCCCTTTGGCGGCTTTGACCGCCACGGCTTTTCCCGATTCGCCGGTTTTTAGTTTGTTGGAAATAATAGTCGCATCGAATTTTTTCGCCAAGGCAATGGTGTTATCTGTCGACCCTCCATCACCAATTAGAATTTCTACCTTCGATTTTGGATACTTTTGAATTGAGATGGATTGAAGACATTTTTCCAACACTGAACCAGAGTTGAGAGTCGGAATGACTATGGATATTAATGGCTGAAACATAGTTAGCTACTCAAGACGTCGCCGTGTTGGCCGAGTTGTTTGGGTGAAAAGTCCATCATGTGGCCAAGGAAGCGCCAGCCGGCCATGAAGAGGAACTTGATATCATCAAGATTTCTGATCTCGGTGATTTTTCTTAACATAAATTTGGGACTGAGAAAAGATTTATAAAGATCCTGAGTCAGCTCCAATACCTGTTTCTCGGTCAAGGTTGATTTCATCACCGGTTTTCTCATGTCGTAATCATCATAGTCTTCGGACAGAAGCCAACCTTTTTCTTTACACTCTTTCCATAGAGGAGTGCCGGGGTAAGGAATGACAACAGTAGCCTGCAGTGTATCCACATAACCTTTTTCAAAACAGCTCTTAGCCAGATCGACTGTTTTCCGTGCATCTTCATAAGTTTCCCATGGATAGCCCATCATAATGGTCAGGTGCGGGTCCAGTCCACCCTTCTTGGCCATGCGGACACCTTCTTCGATTTGCTCGACCTTTAAACCTTTATCAAGATGATCAAGGGTGTACTGGTTGGCCGACTCCATGCCGTATAGAATGAAGCGGAAATTGGCCTTGCCCATAAGATCGTAATGCTCTTGCTTTAGGGCATTGAGACGCATATTACAGCCGTAGACCACTTTCTTGCTGTAGCCGGACTCGATCATCATATTGCAAAAATCCATTAAGGGTTTGCCGATCATAAAAGTACCGGCGTCGTCGAAGATTTCTTTGACGTGATATTTGTCCACCACATATTTGACTTCATCAAAAAGCCTCTGAGGAGTGAAACGGCGATAGGAACCAACCGGGTTGATAGTATGGTCCCAAACACAAAAAGTACAACGGTTCCACCAACAGTCACGACCGGAGTACATATAGGTAGCGGGGGTGTACTTGTAATTGCCGTTGTAAACAGAATAAAGCTCCCATTTGGTCAGATCGCGATCGACAAACGGAAGTTCGTTTAGATTGTGAGCGATGCTGGGTTTGCCGGAATTAGCGTAGGCTGCCTTGCCTTTTCTCTTAATAGTTTCCAATGGTTTTTGAGAGATCTTTTTGTCACCTACCCGCCACCAGACACCGCCTTCTAGATTAGTACCCTTCGATAGATGATCTAGGAGATTGACGATGACGAAGTCATAGTCACCGCCGGTAATGAGGTAATCAACCTTGCTATTGTCCATCATTTCCTCGGGCGCAAAGGTGACGTGATCCCCTACCCAAACCAAAAGAAGTTTGGGGAGTTCTTTCTTAAGAATCTTTATCAGAGCCCAGTGTTTTTTGACGATCGGTGACTTGGTTTCCACCATCAGAACGTCAGGCTTGAATTGTTTTAGCTCTTTGAGCCACTGATCAAAGGTCTGTTCCTCGGCAATACCATCCATCCATTTGACCTTGTAGCCATGTGCTGCGGCATTGGAGGCGGCATAAGCCGGAACCATGGGATAAATGTAAGTTTTGGCGTTGAAGTACTGGAACTGACGGTTTTGAGACAGAAGCATGACGCCTTTGTCGGAGGGCATGGGAGGGTAACCGACAACAAGCCTAAGGGGAGCTTTTGATTTTTTGGTTTTTTTTAACATGATTTGTTTATGGAAATATTTGTTTACCGGAAGAGTCTTTAATAAATATAGCAAGAATGGGGCATGATCGGGCGGCTTCTTTTACTTAAACCAGCGTATCCCCATTAGGATCAAGGATAAGAGCCTTGCCATCTGAATCTCTCAGATAAAAGGTGAGAGGAGCAACAATAGAGCAGGGTCCGGCAGAGATACATTTGTCTAGATCGACTGTGATAGTGTGGCCATCCTGGCGGACCGCCTCACTTTTGTCTTCGGTGTTGTTAACTTGGACCATTATTGTATTAGTTTAGCAGTAAACAGGAATCCTTGAAGAAAACGAACTCCGTACCAAAGATGAGTGATGAAAATAACAGGGATGGAAAGAAGAGATTGAAACACATTCTTGGATTTATTGAGGACCCAGAGGGAGTTGAGAAAGAGAACAAAGAAATAAAGAGAGAAGGAGTAGAAACCAATACTACGGAGGAGAGTTATTGGTGCTAAGTTCTTGGTTATTGGGACGAGAGGGAAAGATGAGATAACCATAAAAATGGAGCCAAGAAGGAGAAGTGAGGGGAGGAAGTAGATTAGTCTCAGAGATGTTTCCGGGAGAATACGAGCAAAAAACCCACGATGAAGACCAAAATTGCCGTTTTGCCGAAGGTGGGGAAGAAGGATAGGACGACGATGATGAAAGACTATTGCTTTCGGTTCGTAAATAATTTGTTTGTTTAGTTTGTGTGTTAAATCTAGGCAAAGCTTGGTATCCTCACCCGGCCAAAAATTGGAATCATAACCCCCTACTTTCATAAAATCAAACCTGCGTACTGCTAGATTCATGGAAGGATAGTCATCGACGTATTGTTTTTTTCCCGGAAGGAATCTATATGTATACGGACCGGCGCCGACAGGAGACGCGGACGCCCAACCGGAAGCTTCTTCCTGCCAACTAACTCCGGGTGGGGTGACGCCCGGTCCTCCGACTCCCGCAACCTTAGCTTTTTGAAAATGGGGTACAAGACCGGCCAACCAACCCTCACAAGGAAAGGCGTCGTCGTCGATAAATGCCAGAATCTCTCCTTTGGCCATTTTGGCTCCAGCATCACGTTTCTCAGCCGGACCCACATAATGACCATAGGATTTTTGACGGAGCTTGGGGTAATCCAGATCTACATGGAAATCGCAGACCAATATTATTTCGAAGTTTTTGTAGGTTTGTTTCTCTATGGCCTCCAGGCACTCGATCAGGTATGGATTTTTCTTTTTGTAATCAATAACGATGACGGAAACTAGGGGAAGTATTTGGTTCATAGTTAGTAGTTCGAGCTAGTGATAGCGGAGTTTGAGATTGGGGTCATCTTCCCAATGGTCTGAGCCTCCATCGTCGTAATAACGCAGAATATATGTTCTATAAATAATGGCAAAATAATCGATAAAGTAGTTTCTCACCGAAGAAATATCGACGTTGCTGGCAAAGTTGTGAGTGATTTCCACCGGAGATTCGTAAATTCTTTTGAAGCCCAAGTGGTTAGCCACAGTGAGAATCTCCAGATCAAAAGCCCAGCGCTTGACGATGAGGCGAGGCAGAACTTCGACCAGAACATCACGATTGAAAACCTTGAGTCCCGTCTGAGTATCCGAAACATTTAGACCAAAAACAAACTTGGTGGCTTTCTGAACGATATAGGAGAGAAGCTTTCTAGACCATGGATATAATACCTTGCTGGCATGATGTCGTTTGCTGCCAATAATAATGTCTGCGTCGTACCACTTCATATGCTCGAGAGCCAACCCAATGCCCTTGGCGTGAAGATCGTTACCGGCGTCAATGAAGGCAATAATCCCCCCTTTGGCTCGGGCCATGCCATAGCGCACGGCATATCCCTTACCTTTATTTTCTTTGTAATAATAAATCTTGCTATTCTTGGCTCTAAAAGACTTGGCCAGATCGGCCGTTCTGTCTTTACTGTTTTTGAGACCATCGACGACACAAATTAGTTCGTAGGGGCGATTGAGAAGGTCAAGGTAAAGCTTGATGGTGGATAGATCGGTGTAAATAGTTTTGCAGTTATATGCCGGGACAATCACCGAAAGTAAAGAGAGGTCTACTGTGCCTGAGGTTTTGGTTTTCTTTTTGGCCGTCTTGGGCATGAGGAGATTATATGACGGGGAGTTCAGAGTTACTAGTTATTGGTTATCGGTTGTTGGTGCGGGAAAAAAGAAAAAATAAAAGAGAGGAGAGTAAGAGAAGATGGATAGTGAAGTTGGACCAAATGACGAGAGAGAATGAGCTTCTAAATATATAAAACAAGACCGGCTGGGCAATTGTCACCGCCAATAAGAGAAGATTTGCCCGAGGACGGCCGATGGCCATTAGATATGCAAGGATGAATTGACTAAGAGCCAGAAAGACCATGGTGAAGGCAAAGATGGAGAGGAAGGGTGCGGCTTCCAGATAAGCGGTGCCGGAGAGGATTCTAATGATGAGAGAGGGAAAGAAACTAAAAATCCCGGCACCAATAGTACCAAAAAGAACGATCACGGAACCAAGCTTAATCAGGATAGTTTTGGCCGTGCCAGAAGAGGCGTAACGATGAGAGGCAATCGGTAGTACCAGAGAAATGAGGGGGGTAAGACCAAAAAGGATCATCCGACCCAAGATTGATAAGGAGGAATAGATCCCGGATAGGTGAGTGTCGAATAATACTCTGACCATCAAGATGTCGGAAGAGATTAACGACATGGTACCAAGCGCATAAATAAAGCTGTAACCCATGAAGCCACCCAAAGAAAAATGAGGGGGATTTTTGATGACCATCTTTGGGTAGACCGATCTACGTATATTGAGAAAGATAATGGCGGAAGTGAGGACACTACCCAAAAGCTGACCAATTACGGCGCCGGTGGCTCCGAAGCCCAGCCTAATCAGAACGATTGAAAAAATGATGGTTAGAACTATGCTGATCAGGCCAAGCACGGTTTGAAATACAAACTTCTGAAAAGCAATTAGATATGAACCGATTATGGTTTGGTACAAGGAAATGAAAACACTAATTCCCAGGACAATGAAGGCCAATGTGTGGGCTTTGAAAATGAAGGATAAGGGACCTGAAAAAAGAATCAGAGCAAGTCCCAACAAGACGGCGATGGGGGTAACCGTGCGAATTAGAAAATGAAAGAACAGATTGATTGATATCTTGTCTCCCTTACCTTTGAACTCGGCGACATATTTGGTAATGACAGTGGCAATGGTGCCGGTGGGAATTCCCAGAAGGTAGGTAAGGGAAAGGTAGGACAAAAACTCACCATATTCTGCCGGAGCCAGGAAGCGAAGGAGGATGAGATGAAAAAAATAGCGAAAGACACTTAAGCCAAAACTACCAAAATAAAAAATGGCGGTGGACCGAGCAGTAGGGGTAGAAATGGCACGGAAAATTCGCTTCATGGCTAATATAGTTTACGCTATTATTAATACATGAAGGCATGGAATAAATATTGGGTGTGGGTAGTGGCGGGATTGTTGGTTGGTCTTTTTTGGTGGCTGCGATTTAACAATATTCGAATCTCTTTGTTTTATTTCAATGACATGGGGAGAGATTTGCTGGTGCTGCAAGATTGGATCGAAACAGGGAAACCTCCGCTACTGGGACCACAAACGAGCTCACTGCCCATAAACCAAAGTGCTATCTATTTCTACCTGCTGATGCCGGCCTTCCTATTATTTAAGGGTTCACCAATGGCTCTTTTGTACACCAATGCAGTTGTATACACGGCTTTTTTTCTCGGAGGACTTTGGCTATTGCGCGAAAACAAAAAAATGCAAATAGGACTGATGACTTTTTTCCTTTTGGTGGCAATCAGCCCACAATATATTATCCAAAGCAGATTTGTCTGGAACCCATCCTTTACCACTCCCCTGCTGGCAACAGCAATAATAAGTTTTTATTTGTTAACCAAGAAATTTTCACGGAAATTGATGATAATTTTTGTTTCATCGCTTGCCGTGGCAATATCTTTTTCCTATTCAATGGCACCGGTATTTATCAGCATATTTCTCTTTTTGATCTTCTTTTGGAAAACAAACAGACTACAAACAATTTTGGCTCAGATAATGGCTTTGGCGGTGGTGAATTTACCGACCATTGTGTTTGAACTGAAACACAAATTTTTGTTAACTTCCAGTTTATTTTCCAGAGGAGTAACACCACAAAGAGCTGAAGATATTTCGATGGTGTCAAAATTCAATAGCCTGTTTGGATATAGTTTGGCGATTAAGGACGAACTGTTGATCGGGGTATTGCTGATTTTAGTGACAATATTGTTATGGTATGGGCGGAAAAAAGAAAATCCGGAATTAAATTTTTTCACAAAACTCTTATTCCTGACGGTAGTAATTACTTTTATCGTCCCACTGACAATCCATTCTCATTATATTTTTGGGTTTACCACCCTCCTTTTCCTCTGTATTGCCACCTTGCCCAAATGGCCGAAAATATTGATTTTGTTAGCTTTATCTTCGCTGTACCTGACATCATCTAGACTCTCGACATATTTCAAACCGGCAATTAGAACATATGAACAAATGACTCAATGTTTTTCCAAAGTCTGCGGTGAAATCAAAGATCCAATATTTGAAAGTGTGCAGGCCGGATTCCACCCCTACCACAATGGACCGGAGCACCGGGTAATGATGAAACAGGCGGGGTGTAAGGTGAAGTATGTCGAAACAGACCCAAACAGCGCTTCGCTGATGGCAGTAGTACTCGACAGTAGTACTTTTGAAAATGGTAAGACCGCTTATAACGAACTAACTTTGTTCGGAAGAGCCAAAGAAATCAAGAGATACAACTGCCAGGAAAATTTCCAAGTAGTGATTCTGGAGAAAGATCTAACCAATTAATCTTTCCCAGGGATATTCCGGATGGCCGAAATGGCCGTACCTGGATGTTTTTTGATAAATGGGTTGTAGCAGATCCAGACCGGAAATAATGCCGGCGACTGAAAGATCCAAAAGATTCCAGGCAAAATCTTCAATCACCTTTTGACCTTTTTTGTTGGTGCTATAAGTTTCGATGGCCTTCCCCACCGGATCTTTGACGCCAATGGCATAGGCCAACTGAACTTCACAACGATCGGCCAATTTGGCGGCGACAATATTCTTGGCAATAAATCTGGCGGCATAGGCCCCCGACCGGTCGACCTTGGTGAGATCTTTGCCCGAAAAGCAACCTCCGCCAATTCTGCCCATACCTCCATAAGTATCGACGACAATTTTTCGACCGGTGACTCCTGTGTCTGAAGCCGGTCCACCAATTTCCCAGGCGCCTGTACCGTTGAAGATCACATTCTTGATGGAAACTTGAGGAAGATGATATTTTTCGAGAATCGGGACAATTGATAATTTGTAGAGATATTCTTTGATTTCCTCTCGCGCCATCGTAGGATCTTGGGGTTTGGCTAAGACAATTTTTTCAACCGAAGCAGGACGGCCGTTTTCGTATTTAACTGTGACTTGAGATTTTCCGTCCGGGCGGAGAAAAGGCAACTCTTTGACAAACAACAAATCCATGGACTCTACGAGCTCGTGAGCCAGAGTAATGGGAAGCGGCATGAGCTGTGAAGTCTCAGTCGTGGCGTAACCAAACATCATGCCTTGATCCCCTGCTCCACCTTCATCTACACCGACAGCAATATCTTTAGACTGCTCATGAATGTAGACTTCGATATCGGTTTTTGGACCAAAGTGGTATTCGTCTCGGGTATAGCCCAATTCCTGAATCACTTTTTGGGCCAAACTTCGATAATCGAGTGGACGCGGGCAGGTGATCTCCCCCGCCAATACCAGCTTGTCGGTGGTCACAAGGGATTCGCAAGCCACACGAGAATGGGAATTGGCCAATATGGCAGCATCTAATACGGCATCCGAGATCTGATCACAGATCTTATCGGGGTGGCCGGCACAAACGGACTCAGACGAAAAGAGGGAATATTTCATTTTATTTTCCTCTAATTGATAACAGAGGCTTGTCATTTTGGCACCGCGGCCTGAATTGGCTCGGTTGTCGTCCGCCTATGGCGGAACTCTTGACAGCTAAGATAATATTAACACGAAATGATTAGGCTACAAAATAGCCGCGAGTGAAGAAAATCACCGAGAGAATAGATGTTAGGACACAAACTGCGTAGAAAGTGTATTTGATAAAGGGATGTTGTTTTTCCAGCCAATAAGCTAGGACCATGAACACAGGGAAAAGTACCAAGGTAAAGCGGGGCATACTCATAAAGGTACCGGAAAAGGTGGGTAACAAGAAAGACAAGAGAACAAATAACCAGTAAGAAAAACGAATTTTCTTGAAAAAGAAGATAAGTACGGAAACAATTAAAACAGCAGAGAGAATTTCGAGAACGACCGTAAAATATAGAGGGTCCCAATCTGTAAACATTAGCATTTTAAGATAACGGAAAAAGACTTGGTGAAGAAGGATAAGTTTGTCTACCGTCCGACCGCCAAAAACGGATTGGATATGAAAAAAGAACAATGGATCGCCTGTCTTCAGATATTGAAAGCGCATGAAGGATAAAAGACCCAATGGGGGAAGCAGTAACCACAGAGCCGAAAGATTGATTGATCTGCGAAGATCTTTCCCGTACGTGAGCCAAAATTCGTAAATGAGGGCTGGCCAGAGAAAAATTCCGGTGATTCTGGTGGCGGAGGCCACCGCGGCCAAGAGACAGGCCAGAAAAAAGTGTTGGCGACGAACAAGATAGAAAGTTAGGACGACCAACAAGAGAAACAAAGACTCGGTGTAAACCGATCCAAAGAAGAAAGCGGTCGGGAAAATCAGCGTCAGAATGATGGTGAGACGGGCGACTTTTTTGGAAAAATCCATTAGAACAAGGCGGTAAAGAAAGTAAAGTGCCAGAATGAGGAACAGGTGGGAATAGATCAGACCGGTAGCCAGATAATTGCCAAAGAAATTGAAGGTGCCGACCACCCAAGGATAAACGGGGAAAAAGGCATAGTCCATGTCTGTCTTGTGCTGATAACCATATCCATATTGAGCCAAATCAAGGTAGTGTAGCCCATCGAAATTGGACCACATGGAAAAAACGTTACCAAGAGAGGGCTTTTCGGTGAGATTGGTAAAGCGGGTACGGGGAGGCAGGAGAAACATGGCCGGAAGAGCAATGAGAACAAGCAAAACACGCCAACCTAAAACGAGTTTGAAGAGCTCTTTGATGGACATGGGTAAGGATGATTATACTAGGTGCGTATAATCAGCATATGTATCGGAAGAATATAAAATTGATTTCCATTTTCAATTTTTTGATCGGGTTTAATTTGTTTTGGCCGATTGCTATTATTTATTTCTCAAAGGTGTCAGGATCATTCTTACTTGGAGGCAGTATTTTGGGAATTGTCATGTTGGCATCAACAATATTTGAATTGCCGACCGGTGTGCTGTCTGACTTTGTCGGTCGAAAGTACACCATAGTGTTTGGAACGTGGGCAAGAGTACTTGCTTTTCTCTTTTATGCCGTTGGGATGTCGTATTGGTTCCTAGTTGTTGGCGCGGTCTTTGAGGGTTTGTCTAGGGCGTTTTATAGTGGAAACAATGATGCGCTTTTATACGATTCGCTAGCCGAATCAAACATGGAGGACAATTTTGCTGAGTATCAAGGAAAGGTAAGTTCGACCGAACAGTTGGCCATGTCCATATCAGCCATTCTTGGGGGGCTAATGGCTAGCTTCTCAATTACCTTCCTAGTCTGGTCCTCTGTGGTTCCTCAAGTCTTAATGCTCTTTATCTGTTACAAACTTATCGATCCGAAACGCCATAAAAAGGTGGATTCAAACATTTTTAGACATGTCAAAGAGGCCTCAATACTGTTTGTGTCAAATAAAAAATTGCGTTTATTGAGTGCGGCATCGATCCTAAACTTTTCTTTAGGAGAATTAAAATGGGGTTTTACCTCTGCTTTTAATGCTACGGTATGGCCGATTTGGGCAATTGGGATTCCGGCCGCCTTGTCCAGCTTGGGAGCGTCATTAAGCTTTTTTTATAGCGGTAAACTAATAAAAAGATTCAAGGAAATAAATATTCTGCTGTTTGATAACATCTACGGTAAGGCGATCAGCTTGATCTCGCTTGGTATCCCCACAGCACTCTCTCCGGTTCTGATGACGACCCCTTCAGTCTTGTACGGAGTGGAATCGATAGCAGAAAGAAATCTAATGCAACGTGAGTTTACTAGCCATCAGCGAGCAACAATGTCTTCTTTGAATTCATTGGGAGGTAGTTTGGGCTACGCTGTCATGAGTCTGTTACTGGGTGGTATGGCCGATGCGATGGGACCCGCCAAAGCCATGTTCATTTTTACGGCGCTTAGTCTACCGGCAATTTACCTTTACTGGCTGATCTTTAAAGGAGATCGGTTACAGACAAATTAGACACCGATTCCCAGCTCAACACCTAGAGGTTTGTTGGGGAAATATACTAAAACGTCGTACTTGGGATGGCTAAGTTCAAGCATCTCATAGTCATCCCTTTCAATTAGTGTTATACCTGGGGTTTTCGAATATCTACTTTTAAAATGGAAATAATCGGAAACTCTAAAATCCGGTTCACCCCTCTGTGGTCTCGTGTGGTCTGGGTGACGTAACTTAATGAGATAAAGATTTCCAACAGCCGTATTCAATGGATTTCTTAGTTTGTAAGTCTTTCCGGTGGAAGTTTCTTCGACTTCGTCACCGAGTTGTTCTATTTCTTGAGTGAGAGAGCTAATCTCTTCTCCATCTCGGCAAAATATCGCCACGTAATCCAAAACAAATTCTTCGTTGGGGAAGGTGAGACTCGCCAGCTCTTTCCCCTTATTGATTATGTAATTTGTGATTTCAAATAGTTTTCCCATTCTTAACAGCTTGGTAAATTTCTGAAGTGAGTTGGGCGGTTTTGGACCAAGAAAATGTCTTGGCTTTATCTTTGGCCAGAGAAATTTGTTTGGCTTTGGCTGAGGGGGAAAGACTCAAGGCTTTTTTAATCGCTTTCTCCATAGATTTTAGTTTCCGTGGATCAAAAGTAATGGCCTCATCGTGATAGATCTCGGGCAAGCTGGAAGTTTTGGAGCTGGCAATGAGACAACCGGAGGTCATGGCCTCGAGAAGAGGCAGACCAAAACCTTCGTAATATGAAGGCTGGACATAGAGGGAGGCCAGATGAAACATAGTATTGAAATCTTCATTGGAAACGAAGCCTGGATAAATTACATGGTTGTAGACCTGTAAGCGGACCAAATCGATGAGCTCGGGATGAACGGGCTTGACTACTTCTTTGAGCATTCCTTTGCCAACAATCACCAGCGGGATTCCCAGCCGGTCGGTGACTTCGGCTAGTGACGGTAAGTTTTTGTTTGGATTTGGCCCTGCCGCCAGTGTCAAAATGAAACGATCCGGTAAATGAAATTTTTTCTTGACTTCGGCAAGCTGGGCGGCCGATGGCTGCTTCTTGTAATCATCGTCGACGGCAAGCGGGGTAACAAATATTTTTTCAGGGGAAATCCGAAAGTATTTCTCGATATCTCTTTTGGAACTTTCGGAGTCGGTAATAATGGCTGACACTGAGCGGAGAGAATACCACTGACGCAGTAGATTGATAGTACCCCTGATCCCTTTGGGATAGCGGTCGGCCATCACCAGAGGGGTAAGATCGTGGATGGTGACAATGGTTGGTTTTTCTTTCTTTAATGGAAGAGTTGGGTAGAAAAGATCAAAGAAGGGGTAATGGATAATATCGGGATCTTTGTCTGTCAATTTGATGTCCGGGAGTTTGCCCAAAGACTTTATTAGGTGATCAGCGTAGATACCCACTCCCCTACCGGAAGAATGATCACTACCGGCGATATAGACTTTAACGGGGGGCATATTCTTCATCTTTATATAATTCCCAAAGCTTCATATAGGAAAAGGCGTGATGTAAACCTGAGTAAAGTGAAAAGACAAAACCGGGAAAACCGTCGAGAAACCCACGATAACGGAAGTAGAGACTAAAGTAAGTACCGAAGGGCTTAAAGAATAAATAATTTAAAGTATTAAAGAAGTTTATTTTGACTCCGGCGGCTTTCATCTGGGTAGCTTTCAAGCTTGAATAACGATTTTCCCGGAGTAAGTATCGCGAGAAGGTCGGGGTGGCGTAATGATCCAGATCGGAAACCAACCAGCCTGTGGTTCCATGAACAACCATTTGCTCGTGGACGTCTTTGGCAGGTAGCTCTGCCTTACCTCTTTGGAAAAGCCGAATGACGGGATCGGGATACTGACCGGCATGTTTCTGGTAGCGTGTTAAGAAAAAGTTTTTTCTGGGCAACCAATAGGCAACGGCGGGTTGTGATAGTTTGATCGGTTCAGGGAATAGTCTAACAATTTTATTGATTGATGATTTGAGTGGCGAAAGCCAACTATCATAGCCAAAATATTTTCCTTCGAGAAGGCCAACTATTTCTTTACGCATGGCTGGAGTGACGCGTTCGTCTGTATCCAGCTGCAGAATCCAATTGGACTTGGCCTCTTTGTTGGCAATGTTCTTCTGAATATGAAAGACGGGATTGTTTTCTCTTATCAGCACTTTGGCTCCCATCTTTTTGGCGATCTCGGCAGTTTTGTCCGAAGAGGTGCCATCGACCACGATGATCTCATCAACCCACTCCTTCACCGAGTTAAGACAATCGGCAATACAGTCCTCGTTATTAAACGAAGCCATGGTGACGGAGATGGTTTGACGTTTGGATTTCATTGAGTGTCTCTATTATAGATTGCCACGTCACTCCGTTCCTCGCAATGACGGAATAGTCGATATAAATTTGTACATGCGGTGGCTGGCTGGGTCGTTTATCGTGAAAATAACAGCCTTGTCATCCACCGGCTCATCAGCTGAGATTATAAGGGTATTGGGCAGTTTTTTGTCTTCGCCATAATTAATTTGACGGAATTCGAGCTTACCGAAGCTCCGGACGGTCGAAAAACCAAATTTGTCTCGGGGAGTCATGACCAGCTCCTGCTGGAGTACTTTTGGATCATACTTAAGGAAAAAGGCCATCAAGATATATGGCTGGTCGTAGCGGTCGGAGATGATGATGCGGTCGTAGTTGTAATACTGCTGGCCTACATAATCGGCAATTTGATCAAAACCGTACAGCCAAGCGTACGGTAATTCTTTCGGATAGTGAACGTAGTAGAGATGTAGATATCTGGCGACTGAGTAGCCACCGAAAAACAACAAGATAAATATGGCGATGGTGATAAGCCACTTTTTACCGGACCTGAACAAGAGATTGAGAACCACCGAAAAACCCAAGCCCGAAATAATACTAAGAGGAATTACCATGTTCTGTGATCTGAGTGCGTGAGGAGACTGAAAAGTCAGCGAGGCTGCCATTGGAGCGATCAAAAACCAAACTAGAGTAAATATTTTTCCCTTGGAGTCTAGCTTTAATAGAGAAAATAGGCCGAGGAAATAAAAAGGAACCAGAAATAGGTAAGACTGTCCCGTTTCGGGAACTTTACTCCGAGCAATCTCGTCTCCGGTGACAAATAGAAATCTGGGTGAAAAGTGGGACAGGTAGTTTTTTATGAATCTGAGACCATAAGAAAGATATTGATTGTGCAGTGCTTTGACGGCGATGGTATCGCTTGGATGTGCCCGGCGCATCTCCAATGCTTGCCAGAGAGGACCGGTATCGGAAAAGACCGAAACACCGGTAAAGCGGGACTGTCCTTCTTTGGATAATAATTGGGAAGCCAGGGGTAGTGAAAGGAGAAGACCGAGAATGACAGAGGTTATTAGTGCACGGTTATTGGTTATTAGTTGGGAAAGGTTGGGTGCCGTATGAACAAGTTGGCGCCAGAAGAGGATGACGAGAGTGAGTGCGATAAGTGGAGAAATAATCCTGGCCGAGTGATAAGTGTAAAGACTGATGGCCATTGAAGTTACGAATAAGAAGAAATATTTGGGCCGTGCCAAACCCTTGAGGAAACCCCATACCCCGAGAAGGATAAAAAATAAAGCGGCATTGACTTCCCATCCTCCGCGAGAAAACTGAAGATGCCACGGGGAAACTGCCAAAATAAGGGCGGTTATTAATGCAAAATTATTTGTTTTGACATGACAAGACTCGTCGGTAGTTTTTTTCTTGAATAAAAGATAGACCACTAAATACAGTAAATAAACTGAGGCTATGCCGAGCAGAGCGGAGGGGAGACGAACCGCCCAAATATTGAGTCCAAGAATTTTGACAAAGGGAACAACTAGGTAAAAATAAACCGGTGGTTTGAAATCATCAAAAGACCGAAACACCAATGGCCAAGACATAGAATGCTCATCTTTTCCTGTCTGGATCAGAGACCAGGCGTTGTAACCAATGGCGGCCTCGTCGGCATTGAGACCGGCGGGGAACTTGTCTAAGGCAAATAGTCTGAGGATGGCGGCCAGAATGAGAATGAGAATAATGGGAAGATATTTTTTCATTATGGTTTGGTTTTGATGACCCGGAAGAGAATGTGATGATCAGGAGTTTCGATTTGTCTAAATAGATCAATATTGGGTCCAGCAATATCGAACTGATTGTTGATATTCCCCTCCGATCCGATAAAGAGGGTATCCGGCTGGGTCATCATGTCCGATGAGCCGAACTGATGGAACTCGACATTCCCGACACGATCCACTCGGCCAACATCCAAACCGCCGCTGATAAATTCGTTATTTTTTTGATAGGTGACCGGATCATAAGCGGTGTAAAAAACATAGTAGATATAGGGCTGGCCATAGACATCGGTAAAGACCACTTTCTTGGCCGGATGGTCTTTGATAATTTGAACTACCTGTTTGTAGCCATAATTGAACTCTTTGGCCAAAACGGTTTGAGAATGAAAGAAATAGTTATCAAAGACATACACCGTGCAAAGTGCGTAGATAGCGGTGATTAGGGCGAAGAAGGTTTTGGAGTTTGTATATAAATAATAGATACCAATGCCGGAGATAATGGCCAGAGGGACGACCATGAATAATGCCCGCACGGTAGAAAATTCGGCCAGAGTTAAAGAAGCGGGAATGGGGGCGATGAGAAGTAGCCCCAAAATCAGAATGGTGCTTCTGTCCGGTGTGTCATGACTTCCAGGAGAGAGACTTTTGACCAGCCAGATAAGGCCTAGAACTAACCAGATGAACTCTAAGGGATTAAGGGCTCCGAGGCCGGGGAGATGACCTCGCTCAGTAACAATTGATCCTTCATAAAAAAGAACCTCGGGTGAGAAGTGATACAAATAGCGAGAAAGAACTAGCCTTGCGGAAAGCTCTTTTTGGTTATGAAAAAGATCTAAAGAAACCGAGTTTTGATTGTCTGTGGCCTTCGTTTCTGCGGATAGTCCCGGCTTGTAGTTGAAGATGCTCAGAGTTGTAAGGCGGTTGCCGGCACTGCCAAACAGAGAGCCGAAAAATATCCAGAGTCCGAATAAAACAAAGGGGAATAAGGAAAGTATTTTTTTTAGACCAAAATATTTAGTAAGTTGGTGCCAAAATTCTTTCCAGAAGAGGGTGACAAAAAGTAAGTACACAAGGGGAGTCAAAAGTTTGGCCGCTTGATACATGGCCAGCGAAAAACAAGCGAAGAAGAGCGTGGGATAGAGTGAGGACTTGCCTTTAACAAATCTAAGAAAATAGTAAAGGGCGAAAATCGTGAGTGTGGTGAAGACGTTGACCTCCCAAGCACCGTGACTAAAATGAACATGCCATGGTGACAAGGCCAAGGCGAGAGCGGCGAAGGAAGCAATTTGGGAGTTATTGGTTATTGGTTCTGAGTTATTAGTTTTCTTTTTTTGGATAATGGATAAGATTTCGTTGGTGAGAAGATAGATTCCAAAGATGGCGAGAATTCCTGCGAGGGCGCTGGGGAAACGGATGGCAAACTCGTTTAGACCAAAGATGGCCACCGACGGAACGGTGAGGTAGATATAGGCGCCTGGTTTGTAATCCCCAAAACTTTTGAAAACGATGGGAAGTAGGGCACCGTGTTCGTCCCGGCCGGTTTTGAGAAGGGAGTAGGCGTTATAACCGATGGCGGCCTCGTCCCAGGTAAGACCATTGGGAACAGAGGAAAGCATCCAAAGGCGAAGGAAAGTGCCAACAGCAAGAGCGATGATCAACAAAAGGTATTTCTTCATGGAACTGAAGTAATTATAAACGCCGGAGACCCGTCCAGGAAATTGACTGTCCTAATGACATGGGCGTTGATCGGGACGTGACCGGCAGAAGTGATCAGGAGACTCCTTTGGGTTGTCACCTCTCCCCCGCTCTCCAGAGGAAGAGTCTTGATAGAAGTGATCGGAATCTGCCAATCATTGATGAAATAAACATTATCTACTTTGTCTGTCCAATACCAATCTGATTTTTGGAAGCGGATATTGTTGATGTTCGGTTGGACGTATTCCGGGTTGGTCTGATTGAAAAAGGCATAAAAAATGTGTGGCTCTCCGAAACGTTTGGTGATAAAAATGCGATCGTATTCGTGCCAATGATCTTGGACATAGGTCATCACCTCCTCGTAGCCAAATTGCCAGGACGAAGAATAGGTGAGAGCATAATTACCGAAATATTGTCTAAGATAAGAGCCGAAAGAGACACAAATCCACAGAGCCAGAAGGATTGAGAAAGATTTGATAAATTTGTGAGGAATAATACTTAACAGTCTGGATAAACCAAGACAGGCAAAAATAATGATGGCTGGGATCATAGGGTTTGGACGGAGCGCCTGCGGTGGATCGATTGTCAGACTAGCTGCGACCGGAGAAAGGAGGAGCCAGGAGTAGAGGAAGGAGAGGTTGTTAGGTGTTAGTTCAAAGTTCTTGGAGGGCTGAGGACGAAGACGTGGAAGATAGGAGATGAAGCCGAGAACGGCTAGAAGAAAGACAGGGATGGTTAAGAGATTTGCCCCCGGAATGGCGAATTGGAATTGAGCCCCCCACTGTTGAGAAAAAAAGTGAGGTGAAAAATAACTAAGATAATTTTTTGTAAAAGTCGTTAAAAAATAAACGGGGCGGTTGTGGATTAATTTGGAAACGAGAGGACCAAGAGAACTTTGAGTTCTCTGCTCCCCTATCTGAAAAACGGTGGCCGGTGAAAGAATCTTGAGCTTTTCGTATCTGGCGGTGCCTTCGCCAAGAAAAACTTGGAAAATAACGAGCCCGGAGAAAAGGAGGGCGAGGAGGAGAGAGGTTATTAGTGCGAGGGTATTAGGACGAAGTGCACGGAACGAGGGGCGAAAAATAAAAAACGATGCGAGGACAAGTAGTGGGACGAAGACGCGGGCAGTGTTGTATGTATGAAGGGAAAGGCCGAGAAGGAGGACGGAAGATATTAGTTCAAAGTTATTGGTTTTTGGTTCCTGGTTGTTGACGATAGGAATAGAGTGGAAAAATTTAAGTAAGAAATAGGAGCCGAAGATAATTAAGGTAAGAGATAGATTGGCTTCGAGTGCGGGGCGGGAAATAAAGAAGTGCCACGGGGAAACGGCGAGGAGAAAAGCAGTCGTTAGGGCGAAGTTACTAGTTACTGGTTCGTGGTTGTTGGTTGTTATTTCGTGCTGAGTGGTTGGGGTGGTGGAAAATAGTTCGCGGGTTAATAAATAAATGCCGGGGATGGCGAGAGTGCCGGCTAAGGCAGAAACGAAGCGGACAGTAAAGGCACTAAGACCAAAAAGCCAGACAGGAATGGTGGAGAGATAGATATAGAAAGGAAGTTTGTAATCACCAAAAGCCCGAAAAATCAGAGGGAATCTGACCCCCCACTCATCTTTTCCGGTCAACAAAATCGAGTAGGCATTGTAACCATGGCTCGCCTCGTCCCAGTTTAAGGAGACGGGGAAGGAATCTAACTTCCAAAAACGCAGTAGACCGCCCAGCAGGGTGAACAGTAGGAGGAATAAGAGCGGTCGGTTTTTAGTAATGGACTTCATAATAGAGTGGTTCGCCGGATGGCAAACTAATTATGTCACCTATCGTGGCCACGGAACCGATAGCGCTGGTATCGACCTCGGACCTTGTGAGGTAATAAACTGCGTTTGGCAATAACACGGTAGGTTTATTTTTGTAATCCACCAGTGAAGCGATGTAAAGATTGGAGTCACCGATGCGGTTACCGTCCAGATTGAAATTCCCGGAGGTGGAATTGTAAACAGTATTCTGCCGTTCAAAATCCTGAAATTTGCGGGGCTCAAACCCATTGTAATAGAGATAAAAAATCAAGGGGTATTCATATTTTGGAGAAATGACCACAGGTTGACCGGGGTGCTTACTGACCGATTGCATGAGGTCTTTCATTCCGGCACTCCAAGACCTTTCAGAAGTGTACCGATAATGGTACCAATAATCATGAAGGTACAAGGAGGAATCAATCATGAGCAGGCCGAGAACCAAGGCAGTTAACCATCTCGAAGATGAAAAGAGATTATAAAAACCAAAGGAGATGACTAAGACCAAGGGCAATATGAGCATAAAGGTTCGAGAGGAATGGGTGGCACCATCCCGAGTCAGAGCCGAAGGAATTATGGCGGCAACCGTTAGTATGGAAAGAAAGATGAGGAACCTTTTTTGTTTGCCTTCAGCCAACTTGTAGAGACCAAAGAGGAGTGGAATCAGAAGAGCTTTCTCCAACATGCCCCAGCCCTGAACCGCGTGTCTTGGGTTGGTGTCCCCCTGAAGAAAAAGATAATCAAAGGAAATTGGTCTCACGACGTTCTTTAGAAAAACATCCAGAGGATAAATGACCTTGTTGTGAACTGCTTTACTAAGGAAGTAGGTCTGTGATCCAACGGGGGCCTTCGGACCCAGGTCCTCTTTTCTCAAAAAATCAATTTCTGTGGGGGTCGTGGGGTCCGTAAAAATGGAGATCTCACTGAAACGCTGAGCCGCCCCTCCATTTACAAATATCAGACCAAGCGGAATAAAGAGAAGCAGGAACCAGAGAGAAATCTTCTTGCCCCACAAATATTCATTGGAGCCAGGAATGGTAATGAGGACAACCGGAACAAATATCAGAGCCAGCTTGGCAGTACTGTAAATCAGTGGTGTCAGCGAAAACAAAACGATGGAGACAATCAGATTTTTTACGCCTTGATTCCTGAGGAAACGGGTATAAAAGAATAAACCGGTAAGATAAAACGTAAACAGCATCGAGAGCTCGAAGCCAATTCGTGAATAAGTAAAATGCCAAGGGATTACCGACAAAATCAACGCAGACCAGAATCCGAGATTAAATGGAGCCGCCTTGGAACCAAGCCCGAACAACTCGGACAAGTTGTTGGCCAATAAATAGATTACCAGCAGGCCAAGAATGGCGAAGAGGGCCGGCGTAAGACGGATGGCTAGATCCAAACTGACGTTGGGGAGGAGAGAGACGAGGGCTGTGGCGTAGATGGGTAAAGCGGTGCGGACGTCGGAAAAAGAGTGAAACTGCAAAGGGAGAAAATTTCCCTGATAGTCTCGGCCATTCGATAAGAAAGACTGAACTTGGTAACCGATATCCACCTCATCGGAAAAAAGACTGATCGGGTTTTGCAACAAACCGTAGAACCTGAGACCGGCGCCAAGGAGAAGAACCAATAGTAACGGCCAGTACCGGCTAAGAATGTTTCTTATTTTCATTTGCTCTTTGGATTTGTTTTTAATATTCTCAAGGCCACCTTGCCATCGGGAAAGGGTATTTCTTTGATTATAGTCAAATTGTGGTCCTCAATTTGAACTTCCGACATAGCCAGGTAATCTGCTACCAAGTATTGCTCGACCTCATCGGTATCCGGACCCCAGACGATACTCTTGACGGTAATGTTTCCTAGTTTTTTTATCTCACTCCTATTGAGACTAGTGTAGTACTCCGCCGGTGAGACTTCAAAGTTGTCTTGTTGATAGGTAGTGGGGTCGTATCTGAGGAAAAACATCATCAGGATGTAGCTATCTCCGCGGGAACTGTCAACCACGACCGGAAGTTTTGGATCAAGTTTCTTGATATCTTCGACGACCAATTCCCAGCCGTAATTCCAAAATTTGGAGTTGAAATAGTCATTAAAATAAAAAATGGAGATGAACATCCTGACCGAGGAAAAAATAAGGAGAACGGCAACCAACAAGTATTTTAGTTTTGAAGATAGGGAGGGAAGAATCTCCCAGAGTTTAACTAGACCAAAAGAAATAATAAGTATTTGGGAAATTACTAACGGAAGCGACCTAAGAGTAGAGTAAGGATCTCTCGTAAGAGCGGCCGGGACCGGTGAAATCAATAACAGGGTGAAGACAAAGTACTTAAAATCTTTTAGATCCTTTTCTTTGATCAAAAAATATAAACCAATTAAATAGAGGGGGAACTGCCAAACAAAAAAAGTGCCCATACCTGGATACGGTAGACGGGGGCCAGAGTCCCCCAAGGAAAACATATATCGCGGTGATAGATAGGAGCTGTAAAGAGAGATGAACTCCCGGGCGGCTAAAATCTGAGGATTGTTTGTTAGATTGTGAAGTAGGCCCGTCCCTTCCCTGTAACCCCAAGGATGTGGCCCTGAAGAAGCAAATATATTTAGGGCTGATGATCTGGCCTGAAAACCAGGTGTCTCCATAATTTTAAGAGTCGGAAGAAAGAGAACCATTGCCAAAGCAAGACTTGTGAATATAGGTAAAAGGTAGCGCTTTGAATTGGAAAATAGTGTTCCTGAATAACGAATGGCGAACACCAAGATTAATATGGGAACAATTATTATTTCTGCCCGGTAAGCCATCATGGAAATCACAAAAGAAAGGGCAGAAAGGAGAAACAGCCAAGGTTTCTTGAGAGCGTGAACGAGAAACAAGGAGCCCATTAGCAAGAAAAACAAAGCCACGTTGGTTTCGTAGGCGGTACGGCTATAGTTGGTATGCCAGGGGGAAATGGCCAGGAGGAGAGTGGTTATGAGGGCGAAGTTATTGGCTATTGGTTCATGGTTATTAGTGCGAAGAGACGGAAAGAGTTTTTTAACAAGAAGATATAAGAGGGGTATAGATAAAAATCCAAATACGGCTGAGGGTAACCTGACCGAAAAAATAGATAGATCTAAAAAGTGAATGAAAGGGATTAGAATATAGGAGTAGATAGAACTCTGAAAGGTGGAAAAGGAACGGAACATCACCGGAAAATTTTTTCCGTATTCGTCCATGCCCGTTTTGTAGACGGAGTAGGCGTTGTAACCGAGCGAAGCTTCATCGACGTATAAACCCGTGGGGGTTTCCCCCAATTTGTAGAAACGAAAAAAAGCGCCGATTAACAAAACCGAAGTAAATAGGATGGTCGGTAAATATTTATTGATTTTCATTTATTTTAGGAATATGCGCGCCAATTCCATAACAGATAAAGGTAAGAAAATGAACGAAAAAAGGAGATAGTATATTGGGCGAAAGGTAAAGATATTTCTCAGACCCACCAAACAAATGAGAGAGATCGGAAGGTAAAGAATGAGATCAAATTTGTCTGGGTTATTGATCAGAGCAATGGAAAATATTCCGGCTAAAAGTGTAGTCACTATCCACCTTCTGTCCTTGCTCTTGACCAAGAAATAGAGCCCCACCAAAAATGGAATTATGGCAGGGAAGGATAACTTTTGGAGGTTTTGGTTTTCGAATATTTCTCTTGGATGTAGAGCGAAAAAATAGTTATTCGGGTCGAGAGCAGTGAAAACATTGGCCTTAAATTTATCCTGAAAAATATCGGTTTTGTTGTGATAAAGCCGGGCCAGATTCCTATTGGGAATAAGCGAAATCTTTTTGTTTAAAGTATCAAAGGCCAGAGGGTCTGGAGTAAAAATGGAATATGCATAAAAGGTCTTCCAAGAAAAGAGAGAAATAAATATTAAAACAACGGCGTAAGTTACAAGAGACATTTTTTTGATATCAGACCGGTAAAAAAGGATGGCAATAATCGGAAAGAAAAAATAGGCCGGATGGAGTAATGGCAATACCAAGTAAGTAAAATAGTGATATGGGTACTTCCGGAGAAAAAGAAGACAGTCCACCAACAAAACTAAGGCGGCGAGGATAAAGATGGCCGAGTCGGATTGATTCGATAAAATAAATGAAAGCGGCCAGAAGATGAAGATGAGGGTGGTGGAAGTCCAAAATAATAGATTCTTCATATATGTCCTGCCTACCGGCAGGCAGGTCTACTTGAATTATATGCGTTATCGATCGGAAACGGCATATAGGCCTGAGGATTGATTGAGAAAAGGCACGAAGTATTTTTGTTGGGATGAACCAATCACTTCTTTGGGGAGACTCCATTGGCTAGCAATATACAAATTATTTTGACTATGGTCTAGGTCCGGCCAGTTGATATGAGTAAAAAGATAATTTTCAAAGTCACTACCTCCCAATTTCCTACGAGGATCGGAATTGTAAATATTTGGGTCGTAGCGGGAATAAAAGAGGAAATAAAGGTACGGCACTCCATAAGTATAGGGGCCTTGAGTGCCAAACTGAGGATCAACATAGACCTTGTCGTACTCCCCATGATGATCACGAGCAAATAAAGCCATCTGTTTCCATCCATAGGAACGGGTCTCGGAAAGCTCCACCGGGTAATGAAGAGTGTAGAAGTCCACAAATCTGACTAAGCCAAAAAGGTAGCCGAGGATAACGAAAGAAACTAAGAGGGACTTAGCTAATTTAGACCGGCAATATTCATAACAGCCAATGAGACCGAGAGCAATAAGGATAGAGATTACCGGGACAATGTTTAGAGTCCGTAGCGCGTGTTGGCTATTGTTGGTAATTGAGGCCGGCAAGAGAGAGAAGAAAAACCAGCCGGTGAGAATGGTGATGACAAAATGACGGGAAACGGAAGAAGCAAAAAAGCGGCGACCAAACAATAAGACAAAGAAGCCGACGATTAGAAAGAGGTACTCGATAGCGAAAATAACTCCTTGCCCTGGGTGCCCGGGGGTGGCCAGGCCTAGACCGCTAGAAAGATAAAAATTGGCGGAAAAATATTCCAGGTATCTTTTGAACCATAAACCAGCGAGACCAATGGAGGAAGTAAGTGAAGACAGAGGATGGGCAGAGAATTTGGGTAAGAGACCGTGAGTAAAGTCGTAATCTTTTGACAAAAAGGTCATTCCTGCTCTGGAGGAACCCGGTCCGAGAATAAAGTTTTGGACAAAGAAGACAGTAACACTAACTAAGATAAGAGTGGTGAACAAAAAGACAAACTTATTCCGGGTATACCACTCGGTGATGTGACTAAGTAAGAAGCGGAAGTTGGTCAAAATAAAGAAAATATTAAGAAGAGGAACCACTATCTTGGTGGAGTGATAAGAGACAGCGGAAAGATAGGCAAAGACGAACATAAAAAAGAAGTGAATCAGGTAACCGGACCTCCTAAATTCAAAGAGAAAGATCAGGTTGGACAATAAAAAAGTGAGGGCAATAATGGCTTCAAACCCGGATCTGGAAAAAACAACTAACCATGGTGAAATGGAAAAAATAACAGTGGTGAGATAAGACAAGTGTGAATATTTTTGATCAAAAATATGGCGCCGAGTGAGATACCAAACTAAAAAAATGTTTACCACAGAGAAAATGGCCACAGGGAGACGCACACTCAATTCGTTTAGACCCAGGAACCAAACAAAAGGAATCGTCAGGTAGATGAGTACCGGGGCCTTGTAGTCCCCGACTGAGCGGAAAGAAACCGGAAAAGGAATCCCCCACTCGTCTTTGCCAGTCTTTAAGATAGAAAAGGCGTTGTAACCAATGGAAACCTCGTCGATGGTTAGATGTGGTGGAAATTCGGATAACCGGTAAAAACGGGTAAAAAAAGTAATTACGAGGATGATGACCCAAAATATGATTTTCTGTTTGGTCATAGCTTAAAGTAGGCCGTGATATTTAGCTGGTAGAGAAGATAGAGGATATTGGCAATCAGAAAACCAAGCTGAGTTTTGGGCGAGGTGGTGGAAAAGCCAACGACAGAGAGGAAGGCGAGAAAAAAAAGAACGGCAAAACTAAAGACAATGGCTTGGTCCACATAGATCAAACCGGTGAGTAAGAGGAGAAAGCCCAGAGCGGGAACAAAAAAGGCTAGATTACGATCATACTTACTCTGATGGGCAGATCGAAAATAGCGATAAAGAAAATAGATATCCCAGGGAAAAAGATAGCCGAGCGGATAATATGGGTCTAGCCGATGCCAAAAGCCGGAAGCGAAAATGGCGGCCGGTGATAAAAGTTTATTGAAATTGGAAATAAAAGAATGAGACAGTTCCGACTTGTTGTGAACGAGGCGGGAGATAATATTATTTTGAAAATCGGGGTGCTCCCCTCTTTGGGAATTGATAGCATTCAGTAAACCCATATCAAGACCGAGACGTGGCCTAAGGATGATGAGGGCAAGGACGACGATTGCCAGGAAAATAAGAAATTGACTGAGAGAAGGTTTTTGGAAAAGACGAAAAAGTAGATAACCAAGCGATAAGGAGAGAAACAGAAGAAAAGGTGATTGCCCGGAGAAGACAAGAAAAGGTATTAAGAAAAGATAGAGAAGGCCGAAGAGGCCAATTTTGGGCATACCTATTTAAGGTGCACCTTCCTCCTTGACTGAAGAAGGTCGAATATTAGAAAAAGACTGACTCCCGCAAAAAGGCTTCTCACTGAGCTTTTCAAGAAAACCAGGTCTGTCTTGGCCGCTAAAAGTTTGTCGATACCGGGAAAATTGTTTAAGCTTTGGTTGGCCACGGCGAAAAGCCCGACCGAGAGAGAGTTATCGAACGTGAGGACAATTAAGATGTAACAAGCAAGTAGCGTCAAATCGAGCCAGAGGTTGCGCCACCGATTGGCGACCAATTCGATAATAATAAAGGGAGAAACCCAAAGAAACCACTGAGGGTGATAGTGAGTGACAGAAAAGAGAAGAAGAAAATAACCCAGGTAATATTTCCATAATTTCTGAATCTGATGAGAAGCTCTGAAAGCGTGTAAATAGATGAGGACCACTCCGAAAAGATAAGGAAAAACGCCTTCGGCGGCAGTCACCATCCATTCCATATAGAACATCTTCTGTGATTTGGCACCAAAAACCATGTACTTAAAGGCTGAAGAGGACAGAAAGGGAGCGATGGTGAGGAGATAAGGAGCTATACCACAAAAGGTTATCTTCAGACGATCCCAGAAATCCTTACCGGAAAAGATAATAAAGGGCAGAAGAAAGATGGGATATTGTTTGTATGCCGCACCCAGAGAAATCATGACAGCCGCCAAACAAAGATTTTTCTTCTTAGCGAAATAGAGAGAGAGGACCGTGAAAAGAGCCGGGATAATATCGAAAACACCCATGGAAAAAGTGGCATAGAAAGTGACCGGATTTAATAACCAGAGCAGGAAAGCCCACTTCTTTTGCTTCTCATCATCAAAGAGGGAAGCCAAGGCAAAAGCCATTGCGATATCGATCAGAAGATAAGGAAGTTTTAGGAATATTAGATTTAATGATAAATTGGGTAAGCTATAAATTGATACTCCACTCATCAAATCCAGAAAGAATTTTTCGGGAATAATCCAGGAGAATAATTTGAGGAAACTGCCTAGTGTGAAGTAGGTCAAGGGTGGATAAATAAAGATGTCTCCTACTCCGAAGTTTTGAACTAACGGATGAGTCTTGGGAAGATTTACTAGAAAGTCGTAAATGTTGAAGACGTTCTTGTATCCAAAAAAATAACTGGACAGAACCTGACCGGATAAATCGGGGTGAAAAGTGATACCCATGACTATGAGCCGTAGAATAATGGCGACAATTAGAGCGACCCAAAGGGACTTAGTGAGTTTCATTTAGATGATTTAGTATATCAAGTTCAGAGGTGAGAGTGAATTATTTTGCTAAAATTGGAGGGTGAAACATAATAAATGGCTGATTTTAGGTGGAATATTTATCCTGGCACTGTTGGTTCGGTTTTATGCATTTCGGGAAAGTGTTTATTTTGGCTTTGATCAAGCGAGGGACGCTTATATTTCGCAAGCCATTTTTCTGAAACGTGATCTGAGATTTATGGGTCCGCCGGTATCCGGCGATACCGGACTGTTTCATGGACCGCTCTTCTGGTATATCTTAGGTCCGATATATCTACTACTTCAAGGTGACCCCGCTTTGGTATCCGGAGTTTTTAGGATTCTGAACGCACTTGGAGTGTTTCTGGTCTATGGCATTAGCGGGTCACTTTTTGGTCCGTTTGTAGGCTATATCGCTGCATTATTCTATGCCGTTTCCTATGAACAGAGTCAGTATTCTCTCTATGTCGGCAATCCGGCATTGGGAGTCTTATCTATTATGCTGATATTTCTTGGAGCGGTCTTAATCTACAAGAACAGTAAATACACCAAATGGAGTCCCCTGCTAATACTGGGAGGAGCGGCTTTTTCGATGCAGATGAACCTCATGTTTGTCTATACCTTCGCAATCGTAGCTACTTTACTATTTATACTAAGAACAAAAATAGGCAAAATCGCCGTTAAATTTTGGCTGTGGGGAATCGCATTGACGGGTTTGCTACTCTCCACTTTTTTGTTAGTGGAGATGAAATACAACTTCCGAAGCTTCCGATTGGCCTCCACCATGCTAAAAGCCGGGTATGGAGTGATGGACGCGACAGCTTCCAAATACGCACTTTTCTTAAATAAAGAGATCGCCATGTATCGCGATAACGTCTTGGCGACAAATAATCAAACTGCGGTGACGGCTTTGGCCCTGTTTATCTCAGTTTGGGTCTTGTATCAGGCAATAAAAAACAAGAACTTCCAAATCCTAGCGGTGTGGTTGTTTGGTTGGATTTTCTTAATGATATTAGGAGGCCATACAGCCTATTACACTAACGCCGGTTTGGGAACGGCCGTCATTATCGCTGTTGCAATTCTGATTGAAAAAATAAAAAATATCAATAAGTATTTAGCCATCATTTACTGTGGTCTAATTATCTGGGGAAATCTGAGCATGATTCGGGCACAATCTCCCAAAAGCCTGATCCAAGAGATGATCACCCAACAATCTATGAAGCTAGCCGACGAATACAGAATGATTGATGAAATGTATTCGATCGCTGGCGGTAGAGGTTTTACGGTGCGAATGACCGGAGTGCCGTACAACATTCAGACAGTTTGGTCTTACCTTTTTCATCAATATGGCTTACTAAAGTATGGATACCTACCTTTCTGGGAAGTGGGTAATGTCTTGGCTTTTCCGGGCGTGATGCCCGTACCCAAGAGTGGGTCGACCTGTCTAAGATTCTTGGGAAGAGAACCGATGCACGGATTACCGCAAGTCTTGGTGGACAATGATAGAGGGTTAGAAAAAAAGTTCTCGATAATAGTTGAGAAGAAGAGTTTTGGCAGTTTTTTGCTGGAAACCAGACTGTCTATCGACATTGATTGCCACGACAATAGACCTTAATTCCGAAGTTTCTTGTATTTCACAATCTTCTGCCATCTTTGGCCCACACGGAGAACAAAGTTAAGAAAGGCCGAGCCAACGACGCCGTGATAAATCTGAGCTGATCTGGCCAAGGGGGACTTTAGATGATTGGTAAAATTACCACTGACGCCGTGAGCGTGCTGAACCTTGGCTTTGGGAAGGTAATAAATAGGAAGGCCGTATTGGTGAAGGCGGCGGCAATATTCGACATCCTCATAATAAAGGAAAAATCTTTCATCCAATCCCCCGATATAATCAATGACAGTTTTTGGAACCAGGAAGGCGGCCATGACAGCAACATCGACTGTGGTAATTTGATCCCCAGGATTGTATTTGTTAAAACAATCCTTACAGCCAAAAAAATAATACTTGATAGCGTTCCAGACGGTGGGAAATTTGAAACAGGATGGCTGTATGTTGCCGTCGTTGTTGAGGAGGCGTGGAGCCACAGCACCGAGCTTTGAGGTCTTTTTGGCAAAGTCTAAAAGCTGTTTAAGGGCGGTTCCCACGATTCTGGTATCAGGATTGATGATAAGAATATACTTTCCGTGTGCGATTCTGATTCCTTGGTTGATGGCTTTGGAGAAACCGATGTTTTCGGTGTTTCTAATGACGGTTGGTTTTAAAGAATGCTTTTGGGCTCTGTCGGCGCCTTTATCTCCTGGATAGTTGTCAACTACGATGATTTCTTTGGTGATTTTGTCTCGATTCTTTTGGATCGAGTCCAAGAAAGGACCGATGGTGTCTTCGGATTTATAACCAACCGTGACGATAGAGAGCTCGACTTTATTCATATTTTTTGTTGACTAAGTTTAATACCTCCCGGTCCGATAAAACAAATTTTTTGTCTTGTTTGTTAGAAGGTAACCTCAAAAGGGCGGAGATGACAACCTGGAAATACCGAGGGTGTCTCAAACAGTGCCACACCAAGAACCTGATATGTGACCAGATCATCTCTCTGTCGGTAATATTTATCCAGGTAAACAGGAGTTCGTTCCTTTGTCTAATTAATTTGACAAAATTTTGATTGATCTTTTTGGCGGTAGACTCATGCTGGTGATACACAATGGATCGGTTGTCCCAAATGATTTTGTAGCCCATTTTCCAAGCCCGATATCCGATCCCAATATCCTCCCAATAGAAGGGGGCGTAGATTTCGTTTAGTCCGCCAAGCTTGTTCCAAATGATTTTGTAGCCCATTTTCCAAGCCCGATATCCGATCCCAATATCCTCCCAATAGAAGGGGGCGTAGATTTCGTTTAGTCCGCCAAGCTTGTTCCAAATACTCCGGCGAAAGATGGCACTGCCCCCAGAAGCCCAAGCCGAATACATTGGGTGACCCTTTTCCTCTCCTCGGGTGAATTGAAGTTTGCCGTCTCTCCAAGTAACAAGGGGCCATGAGGATTCGTTTTCATTAAAGGAAACAGCAAAAACCTTTTCGTTTTTGAAGTAATCAAAAATATTTTTTAAATAGTCTTTTTTTGGCTCAACATCGTTATTTAGAAGAATTAGATATTCTGATTTGGAAACGGCAACTCCTTGGTTGACCGGCTTAGTAAAGCCGAGATTGGAATTGTTTTTGACGACAACGACTTTGGGAAAGTTATCTTTGAGCCAAGGGATGGTCTCATCGGTACTGCCATTATCAATAACGATCACTTTATTAAGAAAATCGGTGTATTGAAAGACCTTTGAGAGATGTTTTTCCAGCAGATATTTGCCGTTGAAGCTGGGAATAATGACGTCGACAGTTGGTTTCATCCTGCCTAAAGTATATCAGGGCACGGAGCGGTCCGAATCTCCTCATGGACCCAATAATATGATATAGATTGATATATCGGTATATATTTGATAGACAGAAATAAATTTGGTTAGATTTTAAGTTCTAGGAAAAGAAAGGCGCAAATTTTAAGCTCTGGAAGTAGGAGGCAGATCGTTTTGACTCATACTTGTCTCAATATCCATTCTTGTCGCAATAGTTCCACCCTCAATATTTCGAGGTACATATTCAAGCTTGGGTTTGATAAACTCCACCACCTTCATCACATAATCAGATGAGACTTCTCCGCCATAAACATTAACTGGTTTTATTTCTCCGGATTCCATCTGTTGTAGAACACTCTTCAATTCTTTTGCAGTCTCTTCATTTACAGAGAAATCATCACCCTTTTCATCATAGGCACTAAGTTCAATTGCATAGTCATTTTTTGACCAATCACCCATAGCACCTGATAGTCCCGACAAAGAATCTGGGCTTCCTGGAACCAAACATTGAATTGAAAAGGTTCTCTCTTGGTCGTCTTCGATAATAAGGTTCCAAGCACCAGTAAAAGACTGTCTTCTTCCTCTAATCTCAGTGTTTAGTTGAGCTATACCGCTATTTAGTTTCACTTTTATCGCTTTCATAATTTGATATTACAAATGGTATCAACAAAAGTATACATCTTTTGCAATGTGTATCCTCTAGATAACGGCGAAATACGGATAGAAAACACCTCTTAACTTATCAATCTGCACACAAACCGGTTCTAAGATCTCATCATCAAGAACCCTAAACTAACAAATGGTCAGATCCCACAATTTTACTGACTTTGGGGCTAATTGTGCTAGAATACCTCAGTTTGGCTGTAATCGACGCCATTCGCACATTCACCTAGCCTGAGATGGGCTTATTTCCCGTAGATGGGAGAAGGAGATTAACATGTCCGGTCGTAATGAAACCACCGAAAGCAAACAGCTTGCAGAAATGGCAGCTGTCGACATCGTCGGCAAACGCAACTTGGTGGATAATCCACTCTATCCAATTAAATGGATTCGAGAGCGCAAGGTTGTTCGAGCCTCCGAGGACGGCACAAGTGTTGTCATATGGTTCTTATTTCGGGTCAACGATAAGTTTCTTACCGGCGAAGAGTTCTACCCATTGACCACCGTCACGGTCTTACTAAAGCGTGAAGGCAAAGATAAAAAGTGGAATCTGGTTTCAGCAGATCTTGAAAGCGAGTACCAACCCGGTAAACCCAACAGAGAAAAGTGGGAGTTTTTACCTGATGGAACATCACAAAAAGTAGGATAGTTATATTGGGTGACCGAAGTCATGAATGTTTTTGACTTTAGTCACCCATTTTTTTGATACTTCACATTAAGGTGAGGTGATTTAATTTCTATATAACACAGGGCATCGCACAAGACTAAAACTAGGTAAAAACATATCTCTCAGATTCTCCATTTGAGCATAAACCGGTTCTAAGAACTCATCCTCAAGAACCCACTAAATTCTTAGACAGCCACGGAAACCTCTTGAACCATAGTAAGACTCTGCTCCGTTGTGATATACAAAGACGGTACCGTAGCGTCGGTCTCCAAATACGGCACCACCGAGCTTCCTGATATCAGCAGGAGTCTTTAGCCAGCTTGAAGTTTTTGTATCAAAATCTCCAAGTTTTTGTAACTCCCGATACTGCGCTTCTGTCAAAAGATCGATACCCATCGCGGAAGCCATATTGGTGGCGCTATCCTTAGGCTTAAATGTTTTCCTTGCCTCCAGCGCCTCATGGTCGTAACAAACGTTTCTACGATCTTTGGGCGACTCGGCCGAACAATCATTAAAAAAGTATTCACCGGTCTTTTCGTCTTGCCCAACAACATCCGGCTCGCCGCCGGTTCTTTCCATTTCACTTAGAGACCAAAGCTTTTCAGCATTAGCTTCCAGCCTTCCTTGCACTTTTGCCCATTCAAGTCCCACATGACGGTTTGGATTTTTTTCAAAACGGGTTTTCAGTATTCCGAGCAGTTCTTTGCGATGTTCTGTAGAGAGAATTGGATGAGACATGGCTTGTTTTTTACTTTACACCGTCTATACCAATGAGGCAAGCGTACGACGAGGAATTGTATAATACAAACTATATGAGCTCGATTACAGAAAGTAATCAAAGTGAAACTGGTGAGGTGCTGAATAAGAAACCTGATCTAATGACTAAGGAAGGTGTTGCTGCTTACATGGGATCGAGCAGATCTCCAAAAGAATGGGATGATAGATATGATGAAATCAAAAAAATGTATGGTGGATATTTACCGGATTTCTGGCCAAGACTAATCGAAGCAAGTGGCTTGGCGCAAACAACCATTGGAAGTTGGAAAAAATAGTTACAATTTACCTCGAAGGAGACTAAGTCCGTCGTCAACCAAAGATACTAGGGTCGATGGGGCTGTTAGAGCCGCAATCTCTAACTTGAGAAAAAACTCCCCGTGATAAGGGAGTTTAAAATAGAGTTATGAGAGTTTCTGAACGAGGACGATATTGACCACGCCCCCGGCTGTATTTTCGGTTTCTGTCTGAAAGATGATCTTTGCACCCATAGACTGTAGATAAGTCTCAATTTCCAATGGGTGGTAGAAACAAACAGGTCCGGAGCCACCACAATGAGAGTAGGACATGAAAGTATCGGCGTCGATCGGCTCTTGTGACTGAGACATGCGCGAATAGAACTCGTCGCCGGTAGATAGGGTGGTGATCCAGATAAGGCCGTTTGGCAGCAAGGTATCATAGGCGAGTCTGATGAGCTCCTTGCCGGCAGTTTTTACCTGAAACATGAGGAAATCAGACATTATTACTAGGTTGAACTTCGTTTGATTTGCCCGCATATATTCAAGCGCATCGGCGCTGACAAGGGTCAGCTGTCCGCCCAAGCCAGCCTCGAAATATGCTTCCTCCGCATATTGCAACCAACCGTCATTACGATCGACACCGACGATCTTGAGCCCGGCGAAGGCCAGGGGCGAGCACGTGTGCCCAGTACCAAAACCGAGGTCGAGAGCGGATTGACCAGCCTCAAGAAGAGGAAGAAGGTGCTGGTGCATTTCAGGATATCCTAGTTCACCGTATGGGTAACCATCAAAAACTCTGTTGTCCAAGGTGCGCTCCTTTTTTGGGGATTCGAAATATTATAACGCACAAAACCAGACGCTTGTTGTTTACTACTCCCCTCGCATGTGTCAGGATACATAAAAAATACCCTGATATTTATCAGGGTATTTTTGGGTTTATAGCCAGATGGCTTCGGGCTTGGTGGGCTTGATTCCCAGTCGTTTCCGGCGGGCATATTCGGTCTTGAACGACTCAACCAATCGTATAGCGCTTCCCTGTACCGTCAAATCCAAGGGTTGATACCTACGGTATTCATATGGAAGTTGACAGCTTTCAATCAGAACGGAAATCAGTTTGATACCACCCTCTAATCTTTCCTGCTGAGCAGAGTATGCGATCTTCAATAGTGCCGCGTATCTGCCTTCCGCTCCCTGTGAGCCATTCGAAAAGATGGCAATGACGAAGTCAGCTTCGAAAATGGCTTTTTCTTGTTCTGTCTCTCTGACCTGGCCTGGCAACATACAGTTTTGACTGTCCCAGCAAAGTATCCCGTGGCTACGAAACATCGTAATCATGTCCCAGGCGAGCTTGTCGTCCGAGGATGCATTAAGAACAAAAATCTTGCATTTGGGGAACTTCAGCCCATCAAGAGCCTCAGATATCCTATTGACTATACTCATTTTTAGCCTCCAATGTTATTGTGCTTAGATGTAGTTTACTCTGACACGAGCCCAATGTCAACACGTTATGGGTTATCCTGCAAGGCTGAAAGTGTCAGGGGATATAATGGTTAGAGATGAAAAAGTATTTGAAATATTGGCCATTCTTAGTTTTTGCAGCAGCTTGCTTTGTATATTACTGGCGGGTGTTTCTAAAAGGGGATGTCCCCTTCCCCGGAGATCTGATGGTGGGGGCCTATTTGCCTTGGCTGGAAAACAAATGGGGTTTCCCCACGGGAGTACCGGTGAAAAATCCCCTGATCTCGGATATTTTTTCGCAGTTCTACATGTGGAAAAGTTTGGTGGCCGAAAGTTGGAGAAATCTGCAGATCCCCCTTTGGAACCCGTTTTCGTATTCAGGGTACCCTTTGATGGCTAATTTTCATTCGGGCGCGTTTTACCCTTTGGGTTTTCTTTACCTACTACTGGGAGATATTAAGGGTTGGGACTTCATGGTGATCTTGCCTTCGTTTGCCACGGCAGTGACTATGTTCCTGTACCTCCGGCAAATAAAAGTAAAGACTGTGGGGGCGGTGGTGGGTGGTCTGACATACGCTTATTCCGGTTTTGCCATAAGCTGGGCTCAGTTCGTGACTGCCGCTCACGCCATGATCTGGATGCCCTTAATTTTTATTGTGTTGGAGAAGTTTTTCGACTCCAAAAAAACCTACTATCTTTACTACTTACCCCTGATCTTCTTTCTAATGATTACCTCAGGACACTTCCAGATAATGGTCTATATCTCGGTATTGACGGTCATCTATTTTGTTTGGAAATGGATGGAGACTAAAGACTATAGATTGTTCCTGGCTACTATCATTCCAGGACTGCTGACAATGGGTCTGGCTGCTTTTCAAATGCTACCGACTCTGGAATTAACCAAATATGGCCTGAGGTCTGTAGAAAATTACATTTCCGGATATAACTATGGTTTGCTACCCGTAAAATACTTAACCACCTTAATTGCGCCTGATTATTTCGGCAACCCGGCTACAGGAAACTTCTTCGGCGTCTTCAATTATCATGAAGCTATTTTCTATACCGGTATATTAGCGGTATTCTGTTTTGTCTTATCTCTTTTTCTTTTCAAAACCAATAAATATGTCAGATTCTTCGTAGTGGCGGCAGTCATCGCCTTCTTGTTTGGCTTTGATACGCCACTCGGTAAGGCCGTATACACCTTTAACGTGCCGGGGCTGTCGACCAGCGCCGCGGGGAGAGTCGCGGTAATCTTCTCCATGAGTTTGGCTGTTTTATCGGGAATTGTTCTGTCCAATTTAGATAAAATCAGCTTTAAGAAAATAATTTTCACCATCGGGGTGATTGGTGTAGCCTACACGACCATCTATTACCTAGCCCGTTTTACCGACGGAATACTGCTGTCCCCCAACAACCCCAGCATGCTCCTGGGTCAGAGAAGAGCCGTAACTTTGAGAAACCTGATTTTACCGGGTGCCTTTGTCGGTCTGTATTCAGTGATCTTTCTTATGGCAAAAAAATGGAAGGCATTAACCGGTCTATTGATCGTGGTGATTTGTTTGGAAATGTTCCGATTTGGCTGGAAATATATTCCGTTTGTGCCTGAGCGAATTGTCTACCCCGATACTCCGGTGATTACCTTTTTGAAGGAGAAAGCCAAAACAGAAATCTTCAGAATCGATCGGGAGAGAGCAGAGATTATGCCACCTGCGACTTGGATGCAGTACCGCTTCATGAGCCCATCAGGCTACGATCCGATGGCGATTAAGGACTATGCTAGCGCATACCAGGAGGAGATAAATGGTAACCTTAGTGGGTTGGTTGGAAGATATTCAGAACTGGAAAGATATGACTCGAAAGCTCTCGGTGACTTTAATGTCAAATACCTGCTGGCAGTCAAAAGGGATTCCGTAGGTAAACTAGGAGGGAACAATATTACCTACTCGATTGACCAGAAGAGATGGATAAAGGTTTATGAATCGGAAGCCACGGCCGTACTGGAAAATCTGGACTACCAGCCCAGGGCCAGATATTTGGGTGATGATGGTGGAGAAATACAGATCACCTCCTATACCCCTAATACGATAAAGATCGCATATGTTGATGGGGCGAATAAGACTCTGTTGCTAGCTGACACCTGGTACCCGGGCTGGAAAGCTTTTGTAAACAATAAAGAAGTAAACATTGAAAAATGTAACAGTATTTTTCGTTGCCTTAATTTGACAGATGAAAGTGGAGAGGTGGTTTTTGATTACCAACCGGCTAGTTTTTGGTTGGGACTCAAGATCAGTATCATCAGTGCCGCAATGACTCTAATTGGGCTGGTAATCTTACGAAGGTAGTTACGTTTTGATACAATGACGTCCTCCCCGCACAGCCCCGCCTATGGCGGGGACGATGTACGGGGTTTCCTTTTGGCCTGCCTCGACCAGCGATGCAGGCCTTTTTTTCATGAGAATCCTAGTTTTACTTGAGCTGGCTTGTCTTTTCTCCCCTGGTGGTCAATATACTCACGGATCTGCACTTCGTTAAGCCCAACGGTTGAAGAGAAGTATCCCGCACTCCACACACTCTGCCTTTTCAAATATATTTTGTTGATAAACGAAAACTTCTTTTTTAGTTTAATACTTGTTACCCATTTGATCCGTTGAACCACACTTGCTTCGAGAACACTGGGTGGTATCTCGATCTGCAGGTGGATATGATCAAGGTCAGTGTTCAACGTCTCAATGTGGAGTTCGGGTTGTGTCTTAATCCAGTCGAAGATCATCCTCACCAGCACTACTTTTACCGCAGGCGTGATGAACTTCCGACGGTACTTAGTACCCCAAACTATGTGGAACTGATGTTGATATACCGTGTGAGCCAAAGATCGGATTCTCATGCTACCAGCATATCATCGCCTTCGGCGATGACATGCTCTTCCAATTCCGCCCCGCACAAGGTTTGCGACCCTCCACCCTACAAACCCTTGTACGGGGTTACCTTGGCACAAAAAAATCCCCTCTTGCGAGGGGAGGATAAAAAAATTGACTAACGCCATTCCTGTTTTTCAATAGCTTGCCCGCCTCGGAAAGAATAGACCTTCCGAAAGGCAGTAATGTTGACCTCCGCCGGTAAATTGATTTCATACGGGACAGAGGATCCTAAAAGAAGAGACTGAACTTTTTGATTGATCAGGTCAGCTTTGGCTGAAAAATCGACGCTTCGATAGGGCTGCTCATCGGGCTTCTCCGGTCCGATGGTAACGATGACGTTATTGACCGGAGTAACGTGGCCAAGTTCTGTGAAGCAGTATTCAGACGCCGGTCTAAAAATAAATATTGAGGGACATTTGAATACGGCTTGAATAATTTCTTTGAGTGCTTGGACCTTAAAAGGACTCGGCGTCCATTCACGGCTGACGTTATCAACAAGAATCTTAATGTTCAAGACAGACCTCCTTAAAATGGGTTATGGGACATTATAACATGGGGTGTGGTTAGACTATACTTAAATCATGTCTGGAAAAGAAATAGTAGAAAAATTGAGCCTAGAAGAGGTGGGGAGACACTTTGAAAGTCTGGGGTACAAGGTGATTAAGCTAGAACAACCCTGGCGGCACATGACAGGCCTGGTGAAATTTGAAAATGAAAAACTTTTCGTAAAGATGGCAACGACAGCCGGAATAGGAGAAAGGACCAAGAATGAGACAGCATGGAACAGAAACATGAATTCGGTTTGGAATAAATACGCGACAACTTTCAAATCACCTAAACCCTTTGACGAAGGATATTTTCAAGATAGATATTGGTTCGTAGGAGAATATGTTTTTGGAAAGCCATTGGTGGGAGTAACGGATAATAATACGAATATTTCGGATAAGGATCTCGAAAGAGCGGCGGGAATTGCCAATAATCTTCTCGAGTTATCCAAAATGGTTTTGTTACCCAAAGATGTAGAACATTTTAAAGAGGTTTGGCAAGAGAGGATACTACAAGTTGCAACCGGCTGGTCCAAAAGTATCAAGGGTAGTACAAAAAAATTACTTCAATTTATCGAAGTGAACAGAAAGGAGATTGATATCGCCGCGAGCCATGGAGATTTTACCCCATGGAACATAATGAAGACCAAAGCTGGACAATATTACTTGATTGACGCCGAAGCCGCCCAGATGGCAGGTCTGATGTATTACGACGTGGCCTATTTCTATCACCGTGTATATACAAAACTGAAGAGACCGGATCTGGCAGAGAAATTTTTAAATATTTATAAAGAGATTTCCAAATGGACCGAGAAAAATGATAAGGAGTTTGCGCCCGTATTGGCGTCCAGAATTATGGGGGGCTATTTTGACGCCGAAAGAGATGGAGTGACAAACGAAGAGTTGAATCGTCAACTAGAAGTAAAGCTCTTGGCTGGTGAAATTTAACGCTTTGGAGACTGTTTCTTGGCGCGGGCGCGACCGCCTTGTCCGGCTTTTCTGGTCTCTTTCATACGTGAGTCGCGGGTAATAAAACCTTTGTCTCTCAGAATCTGTTTGTATTGATCAGAGTTTGCTTTTACCAAAGCGCGGGCAATACCATGAACAATGGCGTCTGCTTGAGACATTAAACCAGATCCGGCAATCTTGATACTACCGGTATATTGACCCAAGGTTTCAGTAACAACAAATGGTGCCTGGTAGATTTTTTTGAGAGTCTCTCCTTTGAAATAATTCGAAATAGGCTTACCGTTGACAGTTAGCTCCTGCTTACCAGGCCAGATCCGAACACGGGCGATAGCGGTCTTGCGTCTACCAACCGCAGAGAAAAACTCCTTGGGCATAGACAGGGTGCCCTTCTTGACCGGAACGGTCTTGATTGGTTTAATTGCGATTTTTGATTTTTTTGAAAGTTTTTGGGCCATATATTAGTTCTTAGTTGCTAGTTCTTGGTTCTTTATTTTGAGACCGAGTTCGACGGCGTAGGGGTGTTTTGCATCGGTAAATATCTTGAGACGACGAAGGCGGGTCTGCTGAAACTTGTCTTTTGGAAGCATTCCCTTGACGGCCTTTTCAATAACTCTGCGAACATCTTTCTCTTTTAACTGTCCGAGTGTAATCTCTTTGAAACCGCCAGGGAATCCGGAGTGGGAATAATACATCTTGTCGGTCATTTTTTTTCCGGTAACCTTAAATTTGTCGGCATTGATAGCTACAACAAAATCACCGTTGTCCAAATGGGTGCCAGAAAGAGCCTTGGCTTTCCCGGTCAAAAGAGTAGCGATCTTTACAGCGGAGCGGCCAAGAATCTGACCTTCCAGATCGATAAGGTGCCAATTATGTGTGAGATCGGAAGCTTTTAGGGTAGTGGTTTTCATTATTTTTTCTTAATTACTTTTTCTGCTTTAACCTCTTTCTTGGGAGTTTCCGGTAGTGGAACTATCAAGCTTATGGAGGCGGTAGAGGTCGAATCACCCCGTCTAACACCAACCTTTTGGATGGTAGTGAAACCACTGCGACGACCGCCCATGGCAGGAATAATAAGGTCAACTAATCTATTGGCACTCTTGGGACTCCCCAGCTCGGCCGCTACCAAGCGACGAGAAGAAAGAGTACCTCCTGATGCCTTGGCGGCCAATCTATCAAACAGACGCTTGATGATTTTGGCTTTGGTAACGGTGGTGATTAGGCTTCCGAGCTCAATAAGCTGTTTTAACTGAATCCTAAAGAGAGATTTTCTTTCTTTGGTATTTCGATTTAATTTGGCTATGATTGAGTGATGACGACGTCCCATAATTTATTGAATGATTACGCCTTTTTCTGCGGCTTTCTCAACCACTTGAATGGCTGATTTTTCTCCAAGGTTTTTGACTTTTTTTAAGTCCTCCATGGTGAGAGCCTTAAGATCGGCTAGCTTATTAATTCCTGATTTCTTTAGAGCGTTCAAGACCCTTGTGGGTAGATCCAGATCGTCGACGAATCCGGCTGTGGTGACTTCGGTTGCAGACTTCTTCTCTACGATATATGCCTCAGCAGAGTTAATATAATCATAATAACTTGTGAGAACACGGGCGGCACTCCTAACTGCTTCTCCAGGAGTGATTGTACCGTCTGTGGTCAATAAAAGCCTAACTTTGTCGTAATTACTAGAACGACCCACACGGGCGGCCTCAATAGTGTATTTTGCTTTCAATACAGGGGAAAATGAAGCGTCTAGAGGAATGACTCCAATTTCGTTGGTGGCGTTTTCTTCAGAAGCGACGTAACCAAGACCTCGAGCCACGGTGATGACCGCAGACAATTTGGCTTTGGGGGAAGTAAGATGAGCCAGAACAGTATCAGGATTAGCAACGGTGACATTTGAGGGCAAGTCCAGGTCGGAGGCTTTAACCTCTTTGATACCAGAAACCTTAAGCTTTATATCAACCGGTTCATCGGAGTCGACGAAAAAGTTTAGGGTTTTTAGGTTGAGAATGAATTCTACGATATCCTCTTGAAGACCTGAGAGAGTGGAAAATTGATGAGAAACCCCATCAATCTTAACTCGGACAGCAGCTCCTCCTTCTAGAGAGGTTAACAAAACGCGTCGAAGAGCATTTCCCATAGTATGACCGAAGTTTTGTGGAAGTGGTTCGATGATGACCTCAGCAGTGTTGATTTCCTTTTTGTCCGTAACGGTGATTTTGAAGTTTGGTTCTAACATTTTTATATGTAATAATTATTAATAGATTATCTTGAGTAAAACTCAATAATAAGATTAGTTTTGATATCGGATCCAATTTCATCTGCTGTGGGCATACGATCGATTTTCCCTTGAGTGCCAACACGGGAAAGCCACTTGGCTGGAGTATTTTTTTCAATCAGATTGGGAGCAACAAAATCAAATTTGGCGGCATTTTCCGGGAGAGAAATAATCATGCCAGGTTTGGTCTGGAAGGAAGGAACATCGACTCTTTTACCGTCCACCAGAACATTTCCATGAGTGACAAGTTGGCGAGCTAAAGAACGAGACGTGACGAATCCAAGTCGGTAACAGATGTTATCCAGGCGGGATTCAAGTAATTGTATAAGGGCTTCTGCAGTATTACCTTTGGATTTGATTGCGAGCTCGTAATAGCTATGAAATTGACTTTCTAGAACTGCATAAAGCCGTTTGGCTTTTTGTTTCTCTCGAAGCTGAATACCATAACCGGAGATACGACCACGGGCTCTCTTCTTACCATGCTGACCCGGTACCTGACCGCCTCTTTTTTCAATAGGACATTTTGGGGACAAACAGCGGACACCTTTGAGATAGAGCTTCACGCCTTCTCGGCGACAAAGTCTGCATTTGGGATCGATATATTTTGCCATTTTTAGTTTTAAGTTATTGGTTATTAGTTTTAGACTCGGCGGTGCTTTCTGGGGCGGCAACCGTTGTGAGGTATCGGAGTGGTGTCGGCCAACATATTAATTTCTACACCGGAGGTTTTCAATACTCTTAGGGCGGCGTCTTTCCCTGGTCCAGGGCCTTTGAGGTAGGCATCGACACTGGTCATACCAAGTGTTTTTGCTTTTCTTACACCTTCTTCGATAATGGTGGTAGCGGCAAAAGGAGTGGAGCGTTTGGCTCCTTTAAATCCACAGGTACCGGCCGAGCTCCAACAAATGGTATTGCCGTTAGCATCGGTAAAGGTTACATAAGTAGTATTAAAAGTAGATTTGACGTACATTTTGCCTTGACCACTCTTGAAATGAATGGTCGAAGCCTTCTTGACTTTGTTAATAGACTGTTTGGTTGTTTGTTTTATTTCTGCCATATTAGTTATTTCTTAGCGGTAGTTTTGGCTGGAGTGGCTTTGGCGGCCGGGGCGGTTGCCGGGGTGGCTGCTTCTTTGGAGATAGCTCCAATTGTCTTTCTCTTGCCTTTACGAGTGCGAGCGTTGGTTCTGGTTCGTTGACCTCTGACCGGAAGTCCCATGGTGTGCCGAACACCTCGGTAAGCTTGAATTCTTTTGAGGGTTTCTATATTGTCACGAATGATTTTTCTAAGCTCACCTTCGGTAGGCATGGTCTCTATGGCCGTCTGGATGTTCTTTAATTCTTCGCCGGTAAGATTCTTGGTCCGGATACTTGGATCCACTTTGGCGATTTTGAGAATGTCGTGGGCGACTTTTTCTCCGATACCAAAAATGTAGGTCAGGGAAATATCAATTCTTTTTTCGTTTGGGATGTCGATTCCTGATAGTCTGGGCATATTTTTCTATGATTTATCCTTGACGCTGCTTGTGGCGAGGGTTGGTACAAATAACCAACACCTTACCATGGCGTTTAATAATTTTGCAATTTTTGCAACGAGGTCTGACGGAGGATTGAACCCGCATGCGCGTTTGAGTTTATTTAAATAATTATTGTTGAGAGGGAAACGAAGCTAGCTTGATCTATAAACTATCCTGCCTTTGTCCGTGTCGTAGTCACTCATCTCGAGTTTGACTTTGTCTCCGGGCATAACGCGAATGCGATGAAGCCGCATTCGACCAGCAAGATGAGCCAAGATTTCTCTGCCGTCGTCAAGCGTTACCCGGAATTGCATATTGGGTAGCGACTCGGAGACGACTCCGTTTACCTCAGTCATCTGGTTTTTAGCCATATTAAAGTTGTGCAAGTGGTATTTTACCAAACCCAGGCGCGTATTGCTAGTACCAGGCAAGGCAGTCCACCGATAGGGCAATTGTACAACAAATACTACAATAAAATACCCTGACATGACCGGGACGGACTTCTTGGTGGGGGAGTTAAAACACAAAAAGCCCCCTTTCGGAGGCTCACAAGAACTAGTTCACCGGACTGGCTATCCCCCCATCGACCCGCAACGCCATACGTCGGCGTCGTCCCGAGTGGCGGTCATAGCAAGGTCCACTTCGCATGAATAGGTGTTGAATTGCCCGAGAGCCTTGTCGGTGGAATACCATGAAATTGTTTTGATCTTTCCGGTTTTCCAATCTGAGGGAAGAAAACATCCTCCAGCAATGATGGTACCGGATGAGTCCCTTACACTTTCAAGAACATCCTGGATATGAGGATCGGATCCATCCACCCAATCGTAGACATAACAAACGATGTCTTTTTGAGCGATGCTTTGAATAGGAGAATCAACCAATTCGACGGTGAGGGGATTTTCCACGGGAGCGTATAGCGCAGCGGCATCAAGGTCTGGTGTGAAAAAAGGACCGGATGTAGCCCAAACAACAGCCATGGTAGCGGCAGATAGACCAATTAGCAAAAGAACAAACAAAACGATTCTCTTATTTTTCACGGTGCCTCCAAGGGTGTCCATGCCTATAGCCCCTTGCGGGGATGGACCAATTGAGATTTTTAAGTTAGATTCTAGGCCTCACAAAGCGCGAAAATAATTTTCCCGCTCTCCGGGGCCTAGCCAACTTATCTCCGAGCTTATTTAAGGTGCATTAAGGATACGTTTTCAACGGTGAACAACTTGATTTTAATTATCCTCCACATTATATACTACAAGTCAATGTAAGCGATGGGAATTAATTTATTGCAGTGAGAATCTGAGGACCATCGGGGGTAATATAAACCGTTTCCTCGATCATGGCTGTAGTGGAACCATCCTGGGTCGAAAGAGTCCAGCCATCCGGATCTTCGACCAAATGCCAATCTCCCATGGCAACCATAGCCTCGATGGCGACCGTTTGGTCGACTGAAAGGACCAATTTCTTGTTCTTGTTATCGGCAAAACAGGGAATATATGGATCCATATGAAGTTTCCTGCCTATTCCATGCCCGGTGAGATCCCGGATGACGTTGTACCCCGCGGTTTCCACCACGGTTTGCATTGCTAGCCCAATATCGTAGACTGTGTGTCCGGGAATCGCCTCGAAAATAGCGGCGTCGAGCGCACTTTGACAGATCTCTAAAAATTTGGCTACATGTGGAGAAATTGGAGGTATGGCAACGGTGATAGAAGTATCCAGATGATAACCTTCGTGGAAGAGGCCCATGTCGATTTTGACGACATCTCCTGCTTTGAAGGGAATCTTGCTCGGTATGCCGTGGACAATACCTTGATTAACGTTGATGCAGGTGGTGTGATGGTAACCAGACTCCATTTTGAAGTTTGGTTTGTCACCACCACCCTTAATCAGTTTTTCCGCTTCTGTATCAATTTCTAGAGGAGTAATACCCTCTTTGACCATGCTAGCCAGCAGGCCCTTGATGTGGCCGAGTCTCTTCCCCCCTTCGGTCATGGCTTGGTATTTGGTCATTGGGTCTATTTTACAGCTATTATTTATGGAGAAAAAAGAAAAGCCCCTGGTGGAGGGGCTGGGAATGTCTGGAAAAACGAGGCAACGAAGAAAGTAAATACTAACTGAAAAAACGACCACCATTTCTGATTTGACCACTCACCAAAGGATGCTCGCGAATAGCTGCAAGTGATTGTCTGATGCTTGCTAAAGTTGTAGTCTGGCAAACCAACTCGATCTTTTTTCCTATTAACCAGGATGGAAAAACCGGGTAGGTATCAATACAGAAAAAGACCGTATTGACATCTTGGCTAAATTTCTCAATGATACTCGCGAGAGTGGGGTTATCCAAGAACCATGGGCTTAATTGAACAACTACTAATGTAGCTTCATTGAGGTGACCAGAAATTTCTCGAACAAAGTCATCTGTCTGCTGATTAGGATTCGGAATGTTGATCTTTGCTTTCGACCCCAGCAAAGCCTCCGATATTGCTTTGTATCCGTCGGGATCAGATAACACTAAAATCGTACTAGGTTCAGACATGCTACCTCCTCAAATTTTCAAAATTCATGAATATAGGGTATTATATCATCCCTACCGGTTCCATCAACCCATAGTCCGATAGAAATGACGAAAGTTATTTGTCAAGCCTGGAAACGATGTTGGCGAAGATGGTTTGGACGTCGGGGGTGCCGTCGATTTCAATGAGTTTACCTTGTTTGCGATAATGATCAATAACGGGCAGAGTGTCGTGTTCGAAGATATCTAATCTGGCATGAATAGCATCGGGTGTGTCATCGGAACGATTCTCGATTTTGGCACGTTTTGCCAATCGATCCAGACTAACTTCACGAGGGATATCCAACAAAATAACCTTGTCGATCTTCAGTTTTCTTTCACCCAGGTACCAATCCAAATACTCAGCCTGCATGAGATCTCGTGGGGTACCGTCCAAGATAAAACCATGCTTGGCACCCAGGAGATCCGGTTCGATGACTTCCATTACCGTATCGAATGGAAGAAGTTCTCCTGTGGTTAGCAAGTCGGCGATCAGATCGCCTTTCGGTGTTCCCGTTTTGGCGAATTCCCGGAGTCGAGAACCTGAAGAAACGTGTACATAACCAAACTTTTCGGCCAGTAATTTTGCCTGAGTGCCTTTGCCGGAGCCTTGAGGACCGAGAATTATTAAGTTCATGGTTATTGGTTGTTAGTGATTGGTACAGAGACCACTAGTCGAGAAATTTGTCGTAACTGTACATGTAAAGCTGAGAGTTGATGGTCTTGAGAATTTCCAGAACGACGGAAACGACAATTAAGATACCTGTTCCTCCAATAGCGATAGAGGTAATACCGGTGACTCCGGAAATAATGGAGGGAAAGATGGCCACAAGACCCAAGAACGAAGCGCCGACTAAAGTAATTCTGTTAAGAACGAAGTTTAAGTAATCAACAGTGTTGGGACCGGGCCGAATGCCGGGAATAAAAGAACCGGAGGAGCGGAGATCTTTGGCAATTTTTTCCGGATTGAAGACAACTGCGGTGTAAAAATAACAAAAGGCGACGACTAGGGCAAAATAAAGTACGTTATACAGAATTGAATTGGGTGCTAGATATAAACCTACACTCCTGGATATTTGAGCCAATATCGGCTGACTAGAGCCGGCAAAAACACGACTTAGGAGGTTAGGAATCAGCATAAAAGAAACGGCGAAGATGATTGGGATGACACCAGCCTGATTGAGACGAAGAGGAAGATGGTTACCGACAACAGAAGTAAAGGAAGCCCCTCGCCTGGCAGACTGAATCGGCACCTCACGAACGGCCTCTCCGACTCTGACAATTGCATAAACAGAAGCAATGGCAAACAGGCCAAATATTAAGTAGGTGAATATTTGAGAGGGGTCAATGGTGGTAAGGACTTGAGCGGCGGCGACTGGAAGTCTGGTAACGATACCCACAAAGATAATTAAACTAATGCCGTTGCCAACACCGTATTCATTTAACTGTTCTCCGAGCCAAATGAGAAAAGAGGTGCCGGCAGCCAGAGTGAAAACAATGGAAGCTAGCTTGAGTGGATCGGCAGTAGTGGTGAGACCTTGCCCTCGAAGAAGAAAGATAAGAGCGATACCCTGAAGGAAACTAAGGGGAATGGTAAGCAGACGGGTGTATTGATTGATTTTTTGGCGGCCATAGTCCCCTTCTTTCTGAAGGGCTTCCAGGCTGGGAACAACCATACCCATCATCTGCATGATGATAGAAGCGTTGATATAAGGATTCAAACCAAGTGCCATAACGGAGAAGTTTGTAAGAGTGCCACCGGAAAAAACATCCAGCAAAGAAAGAAAGGCAGATGAGTCGAAGAGTCCTTTGAGAGCGGCTAGATTGATGCCCGGTGTGGGTATGTGAGCCACCAGACGGAAGATGGCGATAACAATAGCTGTAAAAATAAGACGATTCCTTAAATCTTTGATTTTAAACAAGGCACGCAGAGGAGCTAAAACATTATTCATATCGTGAGTTCTATTCTAACATCACCACCAGCCTTTTTTCTTCTTTTTCTCTTCTTCCTTAGCCATTTCCTCCGGATAGCCTGGTACATCTTGCCACCCCGGAGTTAACGGTTCATTCCAAAATCCTGTACCATGATTGGCCTGAGCAATATCTCTTTCGGTTATGGTGGCAATCCTTGGCGGCTCTTTCTTGTACCACATTTTGAAATCAACGCCAGTTCTCCTACCTAGATTTTCCCCAGGAGACCTTCCCCCTATCCGAAGAGAACCAAAGAACTTACGCATTGCGTGTTGATTTTCAACCGTGTTCGGAATTTCGAATCTGCCGGATTTTGTACGGACTGCCTGGGGAAAGGAAAGGGCTAGTTTGGAATCGTCGTCCACCTCCGGTACAGACATAAGAAGGGAAAAATCGCTGGCCTCGATAACCAGATGACCTTTGGGTGATTGTATATTTAGCTGAGTCTCCCCGGTAACAGGATGGGTTCTTACTTCAATTTTTGAAGCATTTTCCCAGACTCGTTGCAGAAAATTCGGATCCGCTTTCTGAAGGAAAGTACGAAGACCGTGATTTTTTATTCTTTCCGGTCTGGGACGACAGTCTACTCCGTCTGGATAGTCTTCTACATGAACCAAAGTTTTTTCTTCTAATTCTAGATTTTCAGGATTGTGGTCGTCAGTATACCTGTCTTTTTTAGGGAGATCTGTCTCAGTAAGAGTGGCAGAATCGCCAACAAAATGGTCTACTTCATTATCCTCTGCCGAGAGATCCACTTTAGGGTTTTGTGCAATTATTCCGGCGCGTCGTCTTTCGACATTCTTCTCAATTGCCGGACGAACTATCTGAAAGTCTTCGTGAGTTTCCTCTTCGCTAAAACCTTCCTGGGCTTCTTCGTCAGTACCCGCTTCACCCGGGTTACCATCACCAACGTCGCTGGGCTTAGCGGCAGCTTCCATCCGTCCAATATCTCTAGATGTCTCTTTACGAAATTTATTCCTGGCTATTGCGGTTGCTTTGGCATCCAACGTCTCTCCCGTGCTGGCTTCCCTCAATAAGCTTGAGGCCTCCTCTGTTCTTAAGATCCCCCCCCCGGTTCGACCGTTAGGTGAATATGGGGACTCTCCTTCTCCTGTTATTTCGGACCATGGCTTGAATGGCATAATACTTTTATATTAACATCTTCTGGAGGCAATCAATAGATTCGTGTAGAAAATCCTGATTTAATTTGTCGGGAGTGTCTTCTAGACAGTGGTAGCATTTCAAGACTTCGGACTGGACACTGGAAATCCAAGTAGTTTTTGAAGTGAGAGCGCTGAGATTCCGTACAGGAAAGACATCCTCTATGTTCTCGGTGATTGTCTGAGGCGTGGTGACGCCGACCCCATCGACGACAATGATTTCTTTGGCAAAGTTTAGTAAATCCAGATATTGTTTTTCAAACTCGCGATAACCCTTCCCCCAGTAGTCGGGAGTATCGTAAGAAAGTTCTTCGTTACCGACGAAGACAAATAGGTTATTGGATAACAGTTCTTGGTTGTCGGATATGAGATGAAGACAGACGGCCACACTGCCGGCATTATCGACAGCCCCACCACCAAGAGAGTCATAATGAGCAAAAACGATTTTGTCCGGGTTAACTGAATTCCCGACTAAAATATTTCTCGATTGATAAGAGTGTTTATTGACAACGGTTTCACCAGATACAATAGAGGCGTTGTCCAACAACGATTTATTTGATTTGGATATATGAACTCCCGGACCATAAGGATAACTAAGGGTTTCAATGTAATCTGAATACGGACTAAAATGAACCTGAGATTTGGAGGTGATCTGACCGCTTTGAAAGGAGCCACCCAGACAAGGAACCGGTACGCCATCAAATAACAGTTCCGCCCGTAAAATAATTGGAACTTCAGTGTCAAACGATTGAATTATTGGAGTAATACCGAGAGAGATTATCACGGACTCGAGATAACGGGCTGTCTTGTTTTCATTTTCTCCCTGTCTGGGAGAGAACCGAGAAAGGTCAGTGATAATTTTAATGATCTGGTCCATTGTTTACAGTATATGCCACAAAAAACCACCCGGTGAGGGGTGGGTGAGTAATCTTAGGCGGCTCGACGATTGAGGACCAGATCCCGAACGGAATCAATGTCTAAAACCTTGACCAATTGGATCTCTTCGAAAGTTGCAGTTTCTTTACCGTCTTTGCAGTTTGTCCAATCAATTGTGACATTACCGTCTTTGAAACTGATTGTGAGCGGTCCAACTTCACGATGCTCGACGAAATCATTCTTTCCGATGATGATGACTTTGACCAACTCTTTGATCTCAGAATTGTTCAGATAGAGCATGCCCACACCGGTTTCTGAGCTAAGATAGCAAACTGCCTGACCGCAATGGATATAACCAAGAAAATTTACCGTCAATTCTCTATCATACGAAGTAGCCATAGATCCTCCGGGTTGAATTAATGTTCTGGTAGATTGTATAACAAAACCCACCCGGTGAGGGGTGGGTGTATCTCTACTCGGCTGATCAGACGATCTCGATGGCGAAGGTAAACAACGCCGGAAGATACACAAACCATTTGGTACCTTCGGGATTCGCCTTTTCGATGGAAGCGTCTTCACCAGCGCAGGCATAGGTAGCCCATGCGAGGATCGCTTTCGCGGCTTCTTCGGGGGTGGCTCTGGAGAAATGAACCGCTAGATGGTTTTCAGTCATGACTAGACTGTCGCTACCACCCGAAAGCTCGGTTAGTTGAACTACCGGACTGTCGAGATCCGAGGTGAAGAATCTCGCCTGACCCCAGGGGCCAGATACCTTACGGCCGTGGAGCTCGAACCAACCAATTTCCCGAAAGAACCAAACAGCTCCGGACAACATTCCGGTGCGAACCTGAAAAGCCACATGGTCCTGCGTGGAATGACCAAGGACTGCAAGCATATTAGCGGACATTTGACCTCCACTCTAAAGGGCTGATCGGATTGCGGTGGCAAGTTCGGCGGCGTTGGTCTCGCTTATGACAACCACAGCGTCGTCTGCCCACCTTGCCGGGTCGTTATCGATGAAATAATGAATGGCCATTCGATCTGGTAGAATGCGTGCGAAATCACCAGGTACGATCTTTGCTCGTGGCACGATGTAAATCACACCCGCTTTCACGGCAACAAAATAGTACTCTGTCCCCCCATAGATCTGAAAGGGAATCCCCAGATCGGCACGAGGGGCGGACACGATGCGGAACATTCGAGGTGCGACGTCGGCACCGAACGAAAACAAATATGACAGATCCGTTCCGTATACCTTTATCTCGGGGTATGCGCCGTTACCAAGGTGGATAGCTTTGACATAACCTTTTGCAAGCGTAATGGGCTTATCAGACATTTGATTAACTCCTTCTACTGTCAAGGTGAATTAGGATATCGACGACAGTATACCATAATATAGGTTAAGATTCAAGAAATATAAAAGCCGCCTCTGTGAGAGGCGGATTGGTAGAGATCTATTTTACAGCCCAGCTTCGGAGAGCCAAACAAGGAACTCGTCTCGAAGTTTCCGAACATCGCTTTCTCGACTGATAAATCCCGGAACACAATCTGTGATGTTCAAAGTCGGTGATCTCATAATTTCGGAAGATCCGAACTTCGGGCCGTCCGGGTGGATAACCAAATAATCGTCGCCCTGAAACAGAAAGAGACGACCTTCGATGATCTTCGAACGGAGGAGTTGCATAGCCTCCTCGCCAGCCTCGATCACTTTTCGAGCGATGAAAATGAGACTTCGATCGAGCAGAATATACGCTTCGGTCTGTGGGTATCCCTGGTAGTGTTTGACTCCCGGGAACAAATTACGAATCGAATATACCAAAGTGTTCAGAGAACGAATGAGCCTTCGGGACGTACTGAATACGCCGGTTTCTGCATTGGCTAGACAGATTCCAAGAACTTCAGTCAGAAGGATCAAATCCTCAAAATCGATAGAAAAGTTTTCTCCCAGACGATTGAGGTTGTCATCAACCTCATACATGCACCGGAATATTGAGTCGAAGGCTAAATAGCCCGAGTCCTTTTTCTTCCAATACAAGACGCCATCTTTGATCTTGGCTGTGGTAAACCCCATGTGGTACTGCCCTAATCCAACGACTTTATCGATGACGGAAAAAAATGAGTCCAGAATCCGAAGATTTTCATCGGAAAGCGGTACTCCACGCAAAATAGTGATTTTCATCAAAAACTCCTTCTACGTAAAATGGAAATGTTCTGGGGTATTCTACTACAAAAAACCACCCCCGATAGATTGGGAGTGGTTGTTTCCGAGAGGCTTACAACTCGGCGAGAAGGTCTAACTGCCTGAATCCGCGGGGCAGCGGGTTGGAGTGAGATTCCTCCACTTCGGTCGAAATGACAAGCTCAAAAATAGAAAGGCCGAGCAAGCTGCCCGGCCTTAATCCAACAACATATTAAATCGCAGTAAAGGTCTAGAACCAAGGCAAGGGAGTGTTGGTCTCCTTGCTTTTTCCTGCTCTTGTTGTTAATTATATCACAAAATACTCAGATATCAAGAGTTATGGGGTAAAGATGTTGATTATTTGGAGAACAGGTATTTGCCGCCGGCGGCCTCGATAGCCTTGATGGCTCCTGCAGAGGCGGGGACGGCGATCTGGAGGGCTTTGGTGAGCTTACCGGTGGCAATGATCTTGAAGCCTCGCTTAGCCTCCTTTTCGTTCACCTTTAGAGCGGTAGCCAGAAAAAGGGGGTCGATGACTGAGTTAGCCTCAAATTTGTCTAAACGGTCAAAATTGACGGTGATGGGCTGAAGCTTGATGACCTGGAAGCGATGCTTGCCTTTGATGAAAGGGGTACGGCGAATAAGAGGAAGCTGTCCACCTTCGAACCAGAGAGGCATGACGCCGCGGGTCTTCTGACCTTTTTGACCACGGCCAACGGTGTGCCCACCAACGCCGGAACCAAAGCCACGACCGAGTCGTTTCTTGGGAGTTTTACTAAGTTTGGGGAGGTTGGAAAGAAGTGTTTTCATAGGAGTTAGGCGCGGAGGGCTTTGAGCATTTGATATTTCTTGGCCAGAACTTCGATTTGTTTGAGTGCCTTGAAAGTGGCTCGGGCGTTACTTGTCTTGTTGTTTGTACCCATGACCTTACAAACAATATCGGTGATGCCGGCGGCTTCAACGACTGCCCGGACAGAAGAACCGGCAATAAGACCGGTACCTTTGGGCGCCGGACGAAAGAGAACTTTGGCGGCACCATACTTGGAAATAGTTTCGTAGGGAATAGTACCTTCGACTAATGGAACCTGGACCAGATCACGATTACCCAAACGAATGGCTTTTTTGATAGCGTCAGCGACGTTGGGGGCTTTGGCAAGTCCCAGACCGACCTTACCCTTTTTGTCTCCGGTCACGACTAGAGCCGAAAAGGAGACGTTCGTGCCACCAGATGTCTTCTTGCTGACACGACGAATCTCGAGAACTTGCTCGAAACCTTCCGGAGCGGGGCGTCCGCCTCCTCTATTAGTGTTGTTGGTGTTGCCTGAGTATGCCATTTTAGTTATTCGTTATTAGTTATTGGTTACTAGAATTTTAGACCGGTGGCGCGGACGGCTTCAGCTAGAGCTTTGACGCGGCCATGAAAACGGTACGAACCGCGGTCGAAGACGACGGTAGTAACCTTTTTTTCTTTAGCCATTTCACCGAGCTTTTTGCCAACCTCGGTGGCCATTGCTGTTTTGGTACCCTTGAACTCTTTGAGAGCCTGGGATCCAAAAGCCACGACCGACTTGCCTTTTTGATCGATAATCTGGGCGAAAATGTGCGAGTTGGAACGATTGACGGTCAAGCGTGGTCTGGTAGTGACCGAAAGTAGCTTGGCTCGAATACGACCGGCTCTGATTTGTTGACTGGTTAAGTGTTTGTTCATATGATTTAGGCAGCAGTCTTGGTAGCTGTTTTTCCTTGTTTCTTGAGGACAACTTCGTCGGCATAACGGATTCCCTTACCTTTGTAGGGTTCGGGCTTTCTGACGGCTCGGATATCGGCGGCCACTTGACCTACGAGCTGTTTATCGATACCCGTAACCTTGATTTTATCTTGACCTTCGGTGGTGATAGTAACACCGGGGACCTTCTTGAAGATAACGGGGTGAGAGTAGCCAACGGAAAGTGAAAGACCCTCGGCGTGAGGAGCCACACGGTAACCGGTACCGATAAGAACCAGATCCTTAGAAAAACCTTCGGTGACACCGATAACACAGTTTTGAGCTAAGCGACGAGCCAACCCGTGCAGAGCTCTAACGGAAGGGATATCGTTTTCTCGAGTGAAATTGAGAACACCTTCTTTTTCTTCCAGATGGATACCTTCCGGGAGGACCGACTCCAAAGTACCCTTAGGTCCGGTGAACTTTAAAGAAATAGCCGTTTTCTCGAGAGTAACGGTTGAAGGAAGATGTAGTGGTTTGCGTCCAATGCGGCTCATATATTTTTACCAAATTTGACAAATAACTTCGCCACCGAGGTGCTTTTCTTTGGCTGTTTTGCCGGTCATTAAACCGGAAGAGGTAGAGATAATCGTAGTACCGGCGCCGGAAAGTACTTGAGGAATCTTGCCGAAGCCTGAATAAATTCTGACGCTTGGCTTACTGATTTTTTTGATGCCGGTGACGGCAGGCATACCTTTTTCAAAGTATCTGAGAGTAATAATTATTTTGTTGGCTGGTTTGGATTCTTCGATAGAGTAATCTTCGATAAAAGCTTCGGACTTTAAAATCTTGACCAACTGTTCTCTGATTTTGGAAAAGTCAGTGATGACAGAATCTTTTTTTGCCAGATAGCCATTTCTGATGATAGTTAAAAAATCTGCAGTAGTATCCATATTATTTTGACATTTTGAAAACACCCGGGAGTTCACCTCTGTGGGCCATCTCTCTGAAACAAAGACGGCAAAGCCCAAAGATACGGATAACACCACGAGGTCTGCCACAAAGCTGACATCGGCGGTGATCACGAGTGGAGTGACCGGTGAGTCTAATTGATTTAGCGATTTTGCTTTTTTTAGCCATTATTATTTACAGTTAGGCTTCTTTGGTAAAAGGCATGCCTAAAGCCAAGAGAAGCATTAACGATGTTTTGGGATCCTTCGCGCTTGTGGAAATGGTGATCTCCAGCCCTTGAATCCTCCCGATTTTATCATATTCCACCTCAGGAAACACTATCTGCTCAGGAAAACCGAGGGTATAGTTTCCGCTTTTGTCAAAAGCACGGCGAGAAATTCCCTGGAAGTCTTTTAAACGAGGGAGAACTGCGGAAATTAATTTTTGAAGGAAGTCGTACATTCTATCGCCTCTGAGAGTAACCTTGAGCCCGACAACCTCTCCCTCACGAAGGTTAAAAGCGGCAATACTGGAGCGAGACTTGGTTTCGAGAGGGGACTGCCCCGTGATTTTACTCATCCAGTCCTTGGTCTTGGCCAAAAGTTCTTTGTCGGTTTTAAAATCTTTAGATCCGGAATTTACAGTGATCTTAACTATTTTTGGAACTGCTTCAACTGAAGAAAGACCAAGCTCTTTCTGAAGAGAGGGACGTATTTCTTTGAGATATTTTTCTTTTAGAGTTTGTGTCATTTTTTGATTTCAGAACTAATAATCTGGCGGCATTTGTGACAAACTCTAACCTTGGGGGTTTGCGATGCATCGAAGCCGACGCGAGTGGGTTTGCCACAGCTAGGACAAATTATGGCGACCGAGGCCACAGAAATAGCTCTGGGAAGAGAAAGTATGGATCCGGCTTCATTACCCTTGGGTTTGATGTGTTTTTTGTAGATATTGATGCCTTCTACCAAAACTTTTTGGTCTGCGGGCAAAACTTTGATAATTTTGCCAGAACGACCCTTGTCTTTGCCGGCGGTAATTTGAACGTTGTCGTTGGTTTTAAATTTGAACATATGTTTTATACTACTTCTGGAGCGAGAGAAGCAATCTTGGCAAAGCCGGCATCTTTGACTTCACGGGCAATGGGGCCAAAAATACGAGTTCCCAAAGGAAGCTTGCTCGCAATTGAATCAATAATAACGACGGCATTGTCATCGAATCTTACATAAGTACCATCCGGTCTGCTGGTTTCTTTGCGGGTACGAACGACGACGGCTTTGACAACTTGTTTGTCCTTGACCGTGCCACCCGGCTCCGCACCTTCGACGGCGGCAGTGACAATATCACCAATGTAGCCAAAGCGACGGTGGGAACCACCATGAACAAGAATTACCTTGACCTGCTTGGCTCCAGAATTGTCGGCTACTTTGAGAACGGATCTTAATTGAATCATATAATTTTAGTGATTTTCCAATGTTTGGTTTTGCTAATAGGTCTGGTCTCTTCAATTCGGACACGATTGCCAGCCTTGGCACCCAAGTCGTTCTGAGCAGCATAAGATTTATTTACCTTGATACGTTTGAGGTACTTAGGATGGACCTTAAAACGGGTCACGTCGACGATGGCGGTTTTAGGATTTTTGTCGCTTTTGACTAAGCCTAGTAGATGTTTCATGTTAGTTGTTGGTTGTTGGTTGTTAGTTATTTGTTCTTGGATAATAGTTGAGCTATCTGAACTTTGGTCTTCTTGTGAGCGTTAGTATTCTTTTCTTGTCCAGAGCGGATATTGAGCTTGATATTGGACAACTTAATCTTTAACTCTTCAAGAGACATGGTGTTTTCGGATTTATTTTTAGGCATTTTCTTTTTCGACAAATTTAGTTTTAACGGAGAGTTTGTGTCCGGCAAGGCGAATGGCTTCGGCGGCCACTTCTCTAGTGACTCCCGAAAGCTCCATGAGGATTTGACCGGGCTTGGCAACGGCGACATAGCCACTGACGTCGGACTTTCCCGAACCCATACGAGCCCCAGGCGTCTTATGACCAATGGGTTTGTGAGGGAAAACTCTTAAGAAGAACTTTCCGACACGCTTAGTGTGGTGGGTGATAGTACGACGAGCGGATTCGATTTCGTTGGCCGAAAGCCAGCCACTTTCGAGCGTTTTGATACCAAAATCTCCATAAGAGAGTTCGTTGGAGCGAGTGGCTACACCACCCATACTTCCTCTAAATTCTTTTCTATATTTGCGTCTGGCCGGTTGTAACATGTTAGTTTTTTGTTCTTGGTTATTGGTTGTTAGTACTAGCTGATGATGTCGCCTGTATAAATCCAGACTTTGATGCCGACATAGCCGGATCTGGTGAGAGCTCTTTTCTCAATGTAATCTATGTTGGCACGCAAAGTTTGAGTAGGGATTCGACCCTGTTTAAATTTTTCGACACGGGCAATTTCGGCTCCATCGATACGACCGGCAAAAACAAGTTTGACACCTTTGGCTCCGGCAGCCATAACTTTTTCAATGGCTTGATTGGCCGCACGGCGAAAAGGATAGCGGTGCTCAAGCTGTCCAATGAGACGATCAGCGATAATGGATGAATTGATATCGGGATTCTTGATTTCTAAAGGATGAAGATTTATCTTGACGGCATTTTTAGCCTTGGGGTTGATACGGAGTAACTTCTCCAAGTCCTTCTTGAGGATTTCTAGGGAAGAACCACCACGGCCGATGACTACTCCCGGTCGGGAAACATTCATAAAAATGTCGACGGAATTTATGGAGCGTTTGATCTCGATGCTGGTAATTCCGGCAAGCTTCAATTTTTCCTCCAGGAAACGTCTGATTTTGTTGTCTTCCAGCACAAACTTGGCATAGCTACGGAAGTTGGCAAACCAAACCGATTTGGTCGGGAAGATATAGCCGGTTCTGAAAGCAATTGGATTAACTTTTTTTCCCATGATTATTTAGCCTGCCTGCCGGCAGGCAGGATTTTTTTAATTATTGATTTTTTGATAACTTTTTTAGGAGTCTCTTTAACTTCCGGCTTGGGTGCGGTGAGAACCGGGGCCGAAGGAATACGAACAGACAAAGTTAAATGAGAGGTGATTCTTTCGTATGGCTTCGTGCGACCACGTCCGCCAATGTGAGCGCGCTTGAGAGTGCGTCCTTTGGTGGCGAAAGCGGAATCAATTATTAATCTATCTGGAGAAGCTTGAAATTGAGAAACGGCATTGCCTACTGCTTGCTGAATCAGCTGGATGATTGGTTTACCGGCTCTTTTGGTGTTCACGGTGAGCTGTTTGATGGCAAAAAGTGCAGGTCGACCAACAATCGCCTTTAAGACAAGGTTGGTCTTTCTTGGAGAAGAGAGAACGTGACTGGCTTTGGCGATTACTAATTGTTTGGTTTGAGTTGTGGCCATAGAGCTTTAAGTTTTGGATAGGACTCTCTTAACAATGCGGCCATGCCCGCGGAAGTTTCTGGTGAGAGAAAATTCTCCCAGACGATGACCCACCATATCCTCTGTAATAAAAACATCTTTAAAAACTTTACCGTTGTGAACGGCGAAGGTGTAGCCAACAAACTCAGGAGGAATTTGACTATTACGAGCCCAAGTCTTGATGGGTTCTTTTTTTCCTGCCAGCTTAAGACGCTCAATTTTTTCAATGAGCTTTTCGCTGACGAATGGTCCTTTGATTGAACTTCTGGACATGTTATTTAATTATATTTATTTGACACCACGACGTTTGATAATGTGTTTATTGCTGTATTTCTTACGATCCCGGGTCCTCTTGCCAAGAGTCCTTTTACCCCAGGGGGACTTAGGAGACTTCATACCGATGCCACTGCGACCTTCTCCCCCACCGTGTGGGTGAGAACGAGGGTCTTGAGCCACACCCCTGACAGTTGGCCTGACCCCCATGTGGCGTTTACGTCCGGCTTTACCAAGTATCTCTTCTTTGTGATGAGGATTACTGAGACTGCCAATAGTGGCTTTACAGGTGCCATCAAACTGACGGATTTCACCGGAAGGAAGCTTGACTACGACAATATTGCCTTCCTTACTTTGCACGGTAGCGGTGTTTCCGGCACTGCGGACCATTTGAGCTCCCTTGCCGGGAGTGATTTCCAGATTGTGAATTTCAATACCGATAGGAATATTTTTGAGAGAAAGGCAATTTCCCACCTTAATTTCGGCTGTTTCGGAAAAAACGACGGATTCTCCAATTTTAAGACCTTGAGGGGCAAGGATATAATCCTTGACTCCATTAGCATAAACTAAAAGGGCAATATCGGCTGTGCGATTGGGATCGTACTGGATAGCTTCAACTCTGGCAGGTAAAGTAAGAGACCTTTTCCAATCAATGTGGCGAAGAAAGCGTTTTTCACGACCACCTTGATGTCGAACTGTTATTTTACCAGAAGAATTGCGTCCGGAAGACTTGGGGTTGAGGGAAACTAGTTTTTTAGGTGTAGTTTTCATAGGATTTATGGCTTGGCGGCGTTAAAAATTTCGATCTTTTGGCCTTTTTTGATTCTGATAATCGCCTTTTTGTCTACCGGTAGGGAAATATGACGGCCAGTTTTGCTCGAACGGATGGTTCTGGAGGCGTGCTTCACCGTGTTGATCCCGAGAACGTCAACCTTGAAAAGATCTTCGATGGCCTTCTTGATTTGGTATTTACTGGCTGCCGGATCAACTTTAAAAACGTATTTGTCCATGGCTGCCAAAGAGTAACTTTTCTCGGTAACGACAGGCTTGATGATGGTGTTTTGGTGAACTAGTGGAGTTGACATATTAAATTAGTTTCAAACGAGTAACTAAATGATTGTAAGCAGAGGCAGTCAAAAAAAGCTTGGGTGAGCTGGCCACACTAAAGGCATTGAGACGTCTTGCCGAAAGCATGATGATGTTTTCAAGATTACTGACAGCCTTTAAGATAGCCGGTTTTTCATCGAAATAAACAAAGGCGGCCTCATCTTTACCCAAAACCATAAGTGCGGACTTGGTAGATAAATCCTTGATCTCAGCGGAGTCGATGAGAGAAAGCCGCTTTTCTTTTTGATAGAGAGATAGGGTGCCGACAAGAGCTTTGGTCTTCATTTTTTGGTTTAAAGACATAGGGGCAGATTTGATCCCGGTGGGTCCAAAAGGCACGCCTCCGCCGACATACAGAGGAGCGGATTTGGCTCCATGTCTCGCATTACCGGTGCCTTTTTGTTTGTAAACTTTTTTCTTGGTGGCGTTGATTTCTCCGCGTGTCTTGGTCTTGGAAACCCCACGATGACTATTTTCCTGATAGACATGAATAGCCTGAGCCAAGAGGGCGGGGTTTACCTCTACAGAAAAAATGGAAAGATCTTGAATGGTGGTAGTTGTTGCTTTTTTGGTAGCCATAGTGGTTATTTGGGTTGCGCGGTGATGGTAATCAGAGTAGAGGTGTTTCGGCCACCCGGAATACATCCCGTGATTTGAAGAATGCCCGTAGTGGGATCAAAAGAATGAATCTTTAGATTCTTGATATAAGTATTGGTGTTGCCCATGTGACCAGCCATGTGTTTACCGGGAAGAACGCGGCCGGGGGTGGTACCTCGACCGATGGAACCGGGAGCGCGTTCACGATCTGATTGACCGTGAGTACGTGGACCACCGTGCATACCCCAGCGCTTCATAACACCAGAAGTACCCTTGCCTTTGGAAGTGGCCATGGCATCGACGGTGGAGCCGGGGACTAAAAGATCGATGAGATTAATCTCGGCTTTGGCATCGTGAGTTTCTTCCGAGAGAATTTCGTGAGTTTTTTTGGAACCCACAGAGAGAACTACGGACGAGTAGCCATCCTTTTCAACGGTTTTATTTCTAATGACCACGTGAGGATCTACCGAGAGAACGGTCAAGGGGAGGCGCCGCCCATCGACGAAGGCTTGAGTCATACTCTTTTTGATTGCGTATACTTGATTTAACATTTTTTGTAATACTTTGTATTTACGTCGCTTGCTCGGAAATGAGAATTTTGATTTTCATTTCTCTCGCTTCGCTAGTTAATAAAGGGTTTTAACCCTAAAAAACGCCCCCGGATTTCGGGGACTCCGAAAACGGTGCGGGCAGTTTTTTTAATAATTTAAAGTTTTCGACATGTGACTTACATCTTAATTTCAATGCCGACACCGGCAGGGAGATCCAGATGTTGAAGAGAGTCAATAGTTTTGTTAGTTGGATTAACGATGTCGATCAACCTCTTGTGGGTAAGGATGGCAAATTGCTCGCGACTGTCTTTATCCGTGTGGGGTGAAGCGGTAACCACAATAACTTTCTTCTTAGTGGGCAGGGGGACGGGACCAACCACCTGAGCACCGGAGACTAGAGCGGCCTGAATAATTTTCTTGGCCGCTTCGTCAATGACCCGGTGGTCAAATGATTTGAGTTTGACGCGAATGCGTGGTTGGTCTGTCATAACTAAGAAGAATAAAGGTGCTAATTAAAACTATGCTTTAGGAAATCACTTTGGTAATGGCTCCAGCGCCGACGGTCAGACCACCTTCGCGAATGGCGAAGCGTTGTCCGTCTGTCATAGCAATGGGCTGAATAAGTTCGACAGTCATTTTGGCGTTGTCTCCAGGCATAATCATTTCAACTCCCTCAGCGAGCTTGACCTCACCGGTGACGTCGGTGGTGCGGATGAAGAATTGAGGTTTGTAACCTGAGAACATTGGGCTGTGGCGACCACCTTCGTCCTTGCCTAAGATATATACTTCGGCTTCGAACTTGGTATGAGGTTTGATGGAGCCGGGTTTCGCCAAGACCTGACCTCTTTGAACATCATCTTTTTCGATACCTCTGAGGAGAAGACCAACATTGTCGCCTGCTTGACCCTGTTCGAGTTGCTGGTGGAACATTTCCACACCGGTAACGACAGACTTGGCGGTATCTTTGATACCAACGATTTCGATTTCTTCACCAACCTTGATGACTCCTGTTTCGATACGACCGGTAACGACGGTTCCACGACCCTTGATAGAAAAAACGTCTTCTACGGGCATAAGGAAAGGCTTGTCTAGCTCGCGGACCGGATCTGGAATCCACTCATCGACAGTGTCCATGAGTTTCATAATACCGGCTTGAGCGTCTTTGTCGCCTTCGAGAGCTTTAAGAGCGGAAACTCTAATGATCGGAGTATCCTCTTCGAAACCGTATTTCTTTAGTTTCTCGCGGATTTCCATCTCGACTAATTCGAGTAGCTCTTCGTCGGAAACGGCATCGCACTTGTTTAGAGCAACGACGAGACGAGGAACGTTGACTTGTTTGGCCAAGAGTAAGTGCTCGTTGGTTTGAGGCATAGGACCATCAGTAGCAGCTACGACAAGAATTGCGCCATCCATCTGAGCGGCACCGGTGATCATATTTTTGATGTAATCTCGGTGGCCGGGACAGTCAATATGAGCGTAGTGACGTTTCTTGGTTTCGTAAGGAACGTGAGAAATTTGAATTGTAACTCCACGCTCTCTTTCCTCAGGGGATTTATCAATTTGATCGAAAGGAAGTGCTTCTGCTAATCCTTGGGAAGCGAGGGTAGTGGTAATTGCGGCAGTTAATGTGGTCTTGCCGTGGTCGACGTGACCGATGGTGCCAATATTAACGTGGGGTTTGGTTCTTTGAAATGTTGCCATTTTGTTAATTATTTATATATTTAGTAATTGCTTGTTTCAAGCCTATTTATTTTAGCAGATTTTACCCTAGTTTGTCGGAGTTTTCAATAACTTGGCGGCCAAACTGTTTGGAAGGTCTTGGTAATGGGATGGTTCCATGTAATAGTTGGCACGTCCGGCAGTAAGAGAGCGAATGGCGGTGGCGTAGGCGGAAAGCTCTGAGAGAGGTACGGTGGCCGTAATAACACGGGCATTTCCCCTCTGGGCGGTGCCGGCAATTTGAGCGCGTCTGCTGGAAAGATCACCGATAATGTCACCCATGTTGGCTTCCGGCGTAGTAACCTCAACTTTCATGATGGGCTCTAGGATGACGGGCGAAGCATTCTTGACTGCATCCTGGAGAGCCATAGAACCCGCTATCTTGAAGGACATTTCGGAAGAATCGACTTCGTGGAAACTACCATCTACAACAGCCACATCGAGGTCCACCATGGGGAAACCGGCGATGAGTCCATTGTCGAGAGCTTCGCGAACTCCTTTTTCAATAGGTGAGATAAATTCTTTCGGGATAGTACCTCCAACGATTTTATTGGTAAAAGAAAATCCTTCGCCACGAGCTTTCGGTGTAACGATAAGGATACAGTGGCCGTACTGACCACGCCCACCCGACTGACGGATATACTTACCTTCGCCCCTAGCTTCTTTGGTAATTGTTTCACGGTAAGCAACTTGAGGAGCACCGGTAGTGGCATCGACTTTGAATTCTCGACGAAGACGGTCGACCAAAATCTCAAGGTGAAGCTCACCCATGCCGGCAATCACAGTTTGGCCGGTTTCGTGATCGGTCCTAATCCTAAAGGTCGGATCTTCTTCGGCCAGACGACCAAGAGCCAGATCAAGTTTTTCCTGATCGGCTTTGGTCTTGGGTTCGATAGCTAAAGAAATAACGGGGTCTGGGAAGTTGATAGTTTCCAAAACCAACGGCTTATTTTCGTCACAAAGAGTATCACCGGTTTTGGTGGATTTTAGGCCGACAACACCGACGATTTCACCGGCTCCGGCTTCGGATACTTCCTCACGGGTATTGGCATGCATTAACATTAAGCGACCCAGACGTTCGCGCTCGCGCTTACTAGCGTTATAAACAAAAGTACCGGAGGTAATTTTGCCCGAATAAACACGAACATAAGTGAGTTTACCTACATGAGGGTCGGCTTGAATCTTAAAAGCGAGGCCGGAAAAGGGCTCGCCAGGATCTGCCTTGCGAATTTCTTCTTCGTTGGTCTCGGGGTTGATTCCGACCGTAAGTGGCTTGTCCAAAGGTGAAGGAAGAAAATCGACGACAGCATCTAGTAAAGGCTGAACACCTTTATTTCTGAGCGATGAACCGGGAAAAACCGGAACTATCTGATTCTTGCAGGTAGCGGTGCGGAGAGCGGCTTTCAGGGACATCATATCCGGCTCGGTACCACCAAGATATTGCTCCATGAGGGTTTCATCGAACTCGACAATGGATTCGATGAGTTTGGCGCGCTCGACTTCACATTCATCCTTCATTTCATCCGGGAAACCATCAGTCACAACATACTTGGCGCCGGTTTCATCACCTTGCCAAACCACAGTTTTGCGCTCCAGAAGGAGGACGACGCCTCTAAAAGTATTTTCGACACCAAGAGGAAGAGCCATGATAGCGGTCTTGGCACCCAACTTTTCGTGAACGTCCTTGATGGTGGCCATATAGTCGGCTCCCAAAACATCCATTTTGTTGACGAAAGCGATACGAGGGACATGATATTTGTCAGCTTGACGCCAAACGGTTTCGGTTTGAGACTGAACGCCGGAGCCGGCATCCAATACGATGACTCCTCCATCAAGAACGCGGAGTGAACGCTCCACTTCGGCGGTAAAATCGACGTGACCCGGAGTATCAATAATATTGAAGCGATGTTCTTCTTTGAAACGAGCGTCAGCAAAAACCGGTGTCCAGAAGGCGGTGGTGGCGGCGGACACAATGGTAATACCTCGTTCTTTTTCCTGCTCCATCCAGTCCATCTGAGTGTTACCTTCGTCAATATCACCTATCTTATATGACTTACCGGTATAAAAAAGAATACGTTCGGTAGTGGTGGTTTTGCCCGCATCGATGTGGGCAATGATACCCGTGTTTCTAACGCGATCTAGAGGGACTTTTTTTCCGGTAGGAGCGGCCATTTTGAGTTGTTGGTTATTGGTTATTAGTTATGGGCGAACAAAACCTCTCCATCGAAGGAGAGATATTCACGAGGCTAATTGTAGCACATAGCGAACGCAAAATAAAACGACTGCTTATCATAAAAAAAGACCCCGCAAGTGCGAGGTCGGGGAAGTTATTCTTCTGGTTCAATGAGACTGTGGTTCTCTACTCGAGTTTCTTGGCCCTTCATAATCGGGGCCGATTCGGCATCGGCAGGGCCGTCTGTGAGGATAGCACCAGGCGTGGGCTGGGACAGAGATTCCATTTCATCCCACGCTTTCTTAAAATCTATAGGAGTGTTATTCCCTACATGGAAACTTATCCCATTCAGCCACCGATTAACTTCTTCTGTAGACGGAAGTGGAGGTTCTTCGTGGCCGGCCACAATGTCGGCAAGAGTAAGCTTGCTCGGATCCATTGGCATGGAACGGCCTATTTCTTCGAGACGCGCCCAAATCTGCTTCCACTCCTCAGCGGTTAATGGTAATAGGCGTAGACAAAAATCATCTTGAGTGTCAATGACAATAAGTTGTTCGTGATCCATTAACAGTTTCAAAAAAGCTTGGTTCATAACTACCTCCTGGCAATTTTATAGAGCAATACTTGTTTCTGGGTGATTTTATCACTGAGGTGTCTGTATATCAACTATGGGATAGACGAGGATGGGGTTTTAATCCCTCTCTCCGCCAAGGCGGGGCTTCTCCCTTTGACAAGGGAGAGGGCTGATATCTGTTTAAAATAATTACTATGCCGTGTCGAGTACTTCTTTGGTGATTTTGGCTTGTAGAAGAATTGACTTGAGCGTTCCTTGAGCGATCTGTTTGTGCATAGGGACAATGACTGTGCGAATATTTCGTGTGCCGAGACTACGAAGCTTAAGATGGCTACCTTTTTGAGAAATTTTTTCAAAACCCAATCTTTTTAATCTTTTGACTACTTCTGTACCAGAGTACAGCTTAGGCATAGTTAAATTTGCCAGAGATTTGATGAAGTTCGAGCTCCCTGAAAGGTTTGACTTTTTTTGAAGATGGTTCCTCGTCTTCGAAATAAAGATCGAGAGCTTCTTCGAGATTTTTTAAAGCTTGGTTTTTGGTTCTGCCCTGACTTACGATCTCGACTTCGACAGCTTTGGCCACAAAAAGATCACCCTCTTTCCAAACCAGAGCGTTCAATCCTGATACATCGAGCTTCTGACTTTCTTTATTCACTATATGAAATAAATTATACACCGCGGGTAGGAGGACCTCGCCCCCACAAGGGAGTCTGCAGCGGACAAGCGTTGAAAGGATGATCAGTGCGCCGCGGTGTTATAATATAGGCTCATGGAGCCAAAAACAAAAATTCGCGATGGAGAGGTGCTCGGAAAAATGGAAACATGTTTGAATCCGGAATTTGATCTTTTGCCCCCGGAACAGATATATAAGGAGTATGAGATGGAAGTGCCTGAAGAAGTAATGGAGTTTTGTAGATTGATAGAGAAAATCGGAGGAAGAGTTCTCCTGGTGGGAGGCTGTGTTAGAGACGTAATAATGTCAACAGAAGGTGGTAAGGGCAAAATCCAACCAAAAGATATAGACATGGAAGTGTATGGAGTATACCCGGAGGACCTGCTGAAGTTAGTGGACGGTCACTTTAGGTTAGAAGAGGCGGGAACCTACGGAAAACAATTTGAGATTATCAAGATTTTTGGACGCGGTCGAACCTATGACCTGGACATCTCGATACCAAGAGCGGAAAATAAAACCGGAACGGGGAGCCATGGATTTGCTGTCTCAAGCCACCCAGAGTTTACAGTTATCGAAGCGGCAAGACGCCGAGATCTAACATGCAACAGTGTTTCATATGACCCGGTTAGGAAAGTTGTTTTTGATCCATATGATGGAGTAAAAGATATAAAGGAAAATGTAATTAGGATAACTGATGCGGAAAAATTTACTGAAGATCCGGTGCGTATTTTGAGAATTATGCAGTTTGTGGCGCGATTCGGAGCCCGAGTGGACCCCGAAACGGAAGAATTGTGTCGTCAAATGATGGATAAAGAAGTAATGATACGAGAAAGAAACAGAAAGATTGTTATTGGTGGAACGAAAGAAGAAACTGAGCTGGCATTTGCATTAATAGGTAAATCAGCAGTGGAACTTGATGATGAAAGTACTAATAGAGTTTATGATGAATTCAAAAAATTGTTACTAAAGGGTAAGAGGCCGTCACTAGGATTGGAGTTTGCCCGTAGAATTGGAGTGATTGACAGATATTTTCCCTGGCTGACGGAACTGACGATTACTGATCAGGAGTACTCCTGGCATCCAGAAGGAAATGCTTGGAACCACACAATGCAAGTGATAGACGCGGCGGCGGAAATAGCGAGAAGAGAAAAAATGAATGATGAAGAGAGATTAACTCTGATGTTGGCTGAGCTTGGGCATGACTTGGGGAAACCAACAACTACAAAACTCGCCTGGAAGGAAGTAGGTGGAGAAATGAAGCAAGTAGTAACTTCCGATGGACATGACATGGAAGGAGGGTGGCTTTCTACGGAGTTTATCAATGCTTTTGCACCGAAAGCATATGTAAAAATTGAGAGAGATGTAAACGGAGAGTACGTCGGATTGCATGAAACCGACTTTGAAAAGGAACTAAGGAGAAAGGTAAAAATCTTAACCGAAAGGCACATGCAGCTCAAGTCACTATATCTATTATTCATGGAAGAAAGACAGATTAACCAAGACGTGGCGGTAAAAAAGGCAAGAAGAAGTTTGGGGAAGCTGGCGAGAAAATTGGCCGAAAATGGAACAAATGTTTTTATGTTATCCTTCGTGACAGAAGCCGATCAGAGAGGTAGAAACGGAAAAGGTAATTCACCACTCGAAAGAGGGGCTGTGGAGGACCTGGTAAATTGGCAAACTTGGCTAAATGAGATGATGAGTGAAGTAGAGATAAAAAAAGAGCTGCCGGAAAAGATAGTTGGAGGATACATAATCAAAAAGGATAATGGGCTTAGAGAAGGAGTGGAGCTAGGAGTAGTCGTTAGTTGGGTATTCGATGATCAGCTGGCCGGCGAATTTACCTCTATCGAAGATGGCTTGGCAAGAGCAAGTTTATACTCCGAAATTGTGAAGGGATGTGTGCAAATTGCCAAGGAGGAAAAATGGAAAACGGTTTCGATAAACGGAAAAAAGAAATCACCAAGAATTGAGGATGAAGTCTGCAAGTGGCTAAGAGAAGACGGGGTGAGAGAAAAGGTATTGGCTAATGCACAACTTTCTATACTCGAAAAAATAGTAGAGAAAGAAGGAGATCGAGTGGCAGATCTCGGGGAATGGCCAAAATACATTAAGTCAGGATCACTTACAGATAGAGTTCCGAAGGGAGATGAGAAAAAAGCGCCTGGGTTTGACGCGGGGGTAGCCTGTGCACTAGGCCTGATCCCAGAAGAAAAACAAACGCTAGCGGCTAGATTGCATGCCAATTATTCCGAAGAGGCAGTGGAACAAGTGAGGAGAGAGATTGAAGAGGCCGACCCGGATTCCCCTACCACATGGTGGTTGGCGGCTTGCGCAATCTGTAAAGAAGGAGAGATAAATGGCGAAGAATTTTTGGAACAAGTGGAGGAATTTAAAGTTTTGACAAAGGACCCTGAGAAAAGACTCGCGGTAGCACGAACGGAGTTCGATAAAATGAAAGAATCTTTTGAAGTAATAAATGGAATCCCGCACGGGACCAAAGATGGCTGTATGCAGGCGGCATACATTGCCGGATATCCGGTGGCCGTGATGTATGCCGAAAAATACGGAATATTTTTCGTGGGGACCTATCTACCAACCTTGGGACTTGAGGGATTTGAGTGGTCTGATGACAAAGATGAGAATGGCAACGCCAAGAGTGGACCGGTGTATGGAAGTAAACAATTTGTGAAATGTGCTGACGAAGAGGAATTACATAGGGTGTTGGAATCAGCGAAACACACAATCACCATTATCTAGGGGGCAAAAAAGATAAAAAAAGTTACAATTTTATTCACAAGACTACTTACGAAGAGAGTCGATCCAGGTGGTTATATTATTGCTCTGATGTGGTAACTTAAGATATGGATTTTAGAGGAGAACAGTACTTGCTGGAAAAAGATCAAACCTTACACCAAAAGAGAGAGGTGGCGCTTGAACAAAAACATAAGAAGGAATCTGGTGAGATTGTATCCGATAAACCGGTTGACAAAGTGGCTGATTGGTTGAAAGTATTAGAAAAAACGCACCTTGGTCATGGGGAAAGAGATCCACAGGTTTTGGAGAGAATAAAGAATTATTACCATAAGCTGTATATCCTTCCTTATCAGGAAGAAATCACAAAAGGAGCGGCTAAAGTTGAAGGCAAGGCAGCAAAAGAAATGGGGTTTGGAGAGCTACACTACGAAGGACAAGCGTTTTTACAGAGACAAGAAATCGCTGTAAAAGATCTCGAAATGTCCCTGGATCAATGGATTGATTATCTGACCGACTCCAACGAACCCTACCCGATGTGGTTTAGATATTATGTGTTTATCAATGTCGTGAAGATGGGGAGTTATGATGTTGACAAAAAAGAGTTTAGAAAGAGGGGCAAGGATACCTTTTTCCCCTTCCCTGACATCGATCGAGGTGCGCTTGGGCATGTTCAAAGTTTGATTCGATGTTCAAAAGACGAGGCTTTTCTAGAGTCATTCCGTGCCTGTCAAATTAAGGGGGCGGCTGATAATATGCCGGAGGAATTACTGATGACCAAGGAAAAAGCCATAGCTTTTGCCAACAAATCGTTTGCTGATCAATACGCTGAAGCAATCAAATCAAACGGTGAGATAACCCCTGAAATGAGAGCCGAAACCAGAGGGGAGTGGAAACACTTTGACCGGTGGTCTGACCCAGACGAATTGTGGGCATCGCTGCAAAACAAAGGTGTTCCGTGGTGTACAAGAGGATACGCAACCGCTGGGGCGCAACTTCAATCCGGTGATTTTTATGTCTACTATACGCTTGATAGGCAAGGCACTCCTTCTATTCCAAGAGTGGCCATAAGAATGGATGGTAACAAAATAGGAGAGGTTCGTGGGGTGGCTGATAACAATCAGAATCTTGAGGGAAACATGACGGAGATTGCAGAGAGAAAGATAGACCAATTGCCTGGGTCAGACAAATATCGAAAGGCATCGGCAGACATGAAAAGATTGACAATGATCGAAAATCTAACAAGGAAAGGGGTTGAAATTGACCTGGACGATTTAAAGTTCCTATATGAGATCAACCAACAAATTGATGGTTTTGGGTATGGTGGAAAAGATCCTAGAATTGAAGAGATAAAGAAGACGCGTTGGAACGTAAGGGTTCTTGATTATTCGAAAATATATGAGGTTGAACCTGAATGTATTGCCGTTAGCGTTGGAGAGATTAATCAAAACACCATCATTTGTATCGATGATGCTCCGGTGGAAATTGAGGATTTGGTGTATAAAACTAGAGGAAGAATTAGAATCTTGCACGGAAATATTACAATAAATGTGGATGATGATCTTGAAAGATTGGAATTGGGTGTCCTGTCAAATATTCAAAGGATGGGTAGGGATGGTCGCTTTGTAGAATGTCTGGTTTCCAGAATGACAGAGCATCACGAAACTGATTTACTTGGAGAGAGCACTCTCAGAAAGTTGGGTGTGTCAGCTAATGTTCATACCACCGAAGAAAACGAAAATAGCAGAAAACGAATTGTGTTAGCAGTTAACTACGTTCGGGAGACGGGGAACATGGTCGATCTAGCGGTGTTAACACATAAGCTTTTCGCCGATCACGATAAAACTTATTACAATATGTCTGAGTCAGACTACTGCTACATTAACCTTGATTCCGACATCTTTGAAGCGGTGATTGCAGACATTGAGACCGGAAAGAGCGCCGAGTCAGTTTCTAATTTGTTCGAGTTTTTTATGTACTCTGAAAAGATTTCAGAAAAGGACGGAATAAGAATCATTAACACCTTGATGTCGCTTCCAGAAAAAGCATTAGAGCTATTGGTGGATAGATTTCCTCAAAATAGCTCTCGAAGTAATAATGAAACACGTAATCGGTATTTGACGGTAGACCTTCTTCAAAAAATTTCCCAATACCCTGAATTGTTGATGTTTGTAATAAAGAATAGAGAAATTCCTACAATTAAGGGCTTTATCGAAAACAATGTGAGTAGAATCAAAGAGATTGCAGACGTGTATAACATAGAGCTTCCTTCCATTATTACCTAATTAGAATAGAGGAAACAAAAAACCCACTGTTTAGGTGGGTTTGAGAAAAAGATCCATGAAGAGATTAAGCGTCAAGAGAAAGATGGTCGTGATGATAGCCACTCCCACATAAAATGGATGGCCCATTGTGTGTAATACAACTACGATTAAAGCGGGGGGGAATAGGATGTAAGGGACGCTGTTAAACTGAAGAACACCCGCTACAGCCCCGAAACTGCAAATTATTGAAAGAAATGATGTATACACCAATCTTTCCATGTTTGATTTGGAGTAGTAATCAACCACCAGCCGAATACCCCAAATGGTGGTCAAAAGACCAATCAACGAAATTCCTCCAAAAACAACATATGACAAGAGAGTGAGAGTGTCGGCAACGTTGTCGTTAAGGATCAGGTGTCGCACCTCGAAGAAGGCATAGGTGGAGTTCGGGATCAACAGGGCATAAACGTATACCCAGAAGTAATCCCAGAGCTTCATTCCCCGACCAATCTTAGGCATGATATTCAGCCATTTGAAGATCAAGGGGATCAAGAAAAACGTAGCCATTGCGACAGTCCCAATAAGGGACGGAATTTGATGACCTTGAAAAACACCCATCCTGGCCTCCTATTCGAATTAGATTTGGAAAGAACACTAAAGATTATGGGGTATTATATCACAAACCATTTTTGACATGAAAGAGGATTTGATAAGAATATTTGGACAAAATCCCTGAGAGAAATAAATTGCTTTTGAGAATTCTCAATTCAATTTACCAGCGGAAGTGGGCGAAAGCCTTGTTGGCTTCGGCCATTTTGTGAGTATCAAGCTTCTTTTTGATGGCGGCACCGGCATTCTCGTGAGCCTCGACGATCTCGGCGGCAAGTTTGTCGGCGAGAGTGCGGTAAGGATTGGCACCGCGAGCCTTGGCGGCGTTAATCAGCCAGCGAATGGCGAGGGAATCACGACGCTCCGGGCGAATAGGGGTAGGAACTTGGTAAGAGGCTCCTCCGACACGGCGGGAACGGACTTCGATAGTGGGCTTAATGTTGTCTAGAGACGCATGGAGGTATTCCACTCCGTCTTGCTTGGTTTGTTCGGCGACGATATCAATCGCCTTGTAGACCTGTTTGGCGGCAACAGACTTTCGGCCATCCTCCATGACACTAGTGATTAGCTTGGCCACTAATGGACTACCGTAAATAGGATCGAATTGGATTTTTTTGGGTGGGGTTTTCTTTGATCTCATATTATTTTTTGGCTGGTGAGGGGCGTTTGGAACCGTATTTACTACGGCTGGTGCGGCGCTTTTCGATACCGCCAGTATCTAACTTACCTCTAACAATGTGATACTTAACGCCAGGAAGATCACGGACACGACCACCTCGGATAAGAACGATACTGTGCTCAGCCAAGTTGTGACCTTCCCCCATGATATAGGCAGTGACCTCTTGCTTGTTACTGAGGCGCACACGGGCAATCTTTCGAAGAGCGGAGTTTGGTTTCTTGGGAGTCATGGTTTTGACTTGCAAGCAAACACCGGCCTTTTGAGGACTCTGAGTAGTGACCATGTGGCGTTTGATCGAATTAAAACTCTTGCGGAGAGCAGTGGTTTTAATTTTTCGAGCGCTGTTGATGCGGCCGTGTTTAATTAGTTGGTTGGTTGTAGGCATAGTTTGCTCGTGTATTTTATCAGATATTCTCGATCCTGGCACGCAACTTGCTCGTGGGAACCAACCGGCCGATGATAACATTTTCTTTCATGCCTACGAGATGGTCAATCTTGCCTTGTGTGGCAGCATCGGTAAGAACACTAGTAGTATCTTGGAAGGAGGCGGCAGATAGCCATGAGTCGGTATGCAGAGCTGCGCGGATTGTTCCCAGAATGAGATTCGTAGCGGTTGCAGGTTCTCCACCTTGAGCAATAATCGCCTCATTGGCCATTTCGTAGCTACCCCGACTGATCACATCCCCGGCAACCAAACTAGTGTCCCCTAAGGAGTCGATACGAACATAATCACACATCTTACGAACAATAACCTCAAAGTGCTTGTCGTGAATGCCTATTCCCTGGGACTCATAAATTGCCTGGATTTCGCCAATAAGATAATTTTGAGCTGACCTAAGGCCTTTGATCTTGAGAAGTTCTTTGATATCAACGCCACCGGCGGCGAGCTGAGTACCAACAGCAATCATTTCTCCATCTTCCACCTTGAGTGGCATGGCCAGAGGGATAAGATATTCTTTGCGATCGTCTTTTTTGCCTGTTGGGGTGACGGTAACTAAATTACCGTTGTCAGTTTCGACTACTTTAACCTTGCCGGATACTTCCGAAATGGGAGCCACTAGCTTTGGTTGACGGACTTCGAAAAGTTCAGTAACCCGAGGCAGTCCTTGAGTAACATCGACTCCCGCGACACCTCCGGAGTGCTTGGTACGCATAGTAAGCTGAGTTCCCGGCTCTCCGATGGATTGTGCGGCGGTAACACCGACAGGATCTCCAATGACGGCGATAGAATTGCTGGCCAGGCTATTTCCGTAGCATTTTACGCAAAGACCAAAGCGCATCTTGCAGGTAAGCGGAGAACGAACTTCGACTTCTTTAGTTCCTGATCTGGCGATTTCTGCCGCGATTTCTTCGGTAATAATATCACCGGCTCCAACCAATACTTTGTGAGTTTCCGGAGAAACAACTTTCTTGGCGGCAAAACGAGAGTTGATGCGTTTTTCGAAGATTTTGCCTCGGCTATCATCCGTAGAAATGGTGACAAATTCATCAGTACCACAATCTTCGGCGCGAATAATGGCGTCGTGGCTAACATCGACTAAACGGCGGGTTAGATAACCGGCATCGGCGGTACGGAGGGCGGTGTCGGTGAGGCCTTTTCTGGAACCTCGGATGGAAGAAACGTATTCGAAGATATTTAAGCCTTCACGGAAATTGCCTTTGGTGGGTAGTTCGACCAAATTTCCCAAAGGATCCGTGTTGATACCACGCATGGCGGAAAGCTGTTTAATGGTGTTCTTGGTGATACGACCCATACCGGTGTCAATAATCAAACGAACCGGATTATCCTCGGAAAATTCCTGCCAGGTTCTTTCAGCCAAGTCTTCTGCCGTGTCCATCCACATCTGAATGGTAAGCTTCCTTCTTTCTTCATTAGTTATCAAACCAGAGTTGTAGTTTCCCTCGATTTCTTCGGCCTTGATGTTTCCTTCTTCGATAACGGCATCTTTTCCTGAATATATCTCGTTGTCGGAAATAGCAAAGGAGAGACCGGAAATGGTGGAGTAGGCAAAACCGATATTTTTGACCCCATCGATGAGCCTGACAACCCTTTTTATATCGAGCTCCTTGATCGCTCTGTGGAACATGGCAGAAATTTCTTTACGAGGAAGATTGTGATTGATATATTTCCACTCTTTAGGAAGAATCTGATTGAAGATGATGCGGCCGACTGTCGTTTCGGTTAGCTCGGAACTGCCTGCCACCAAACGAACTTTGATTGGCTGCCGAGGATTTAGAGCTCCGGTTTCATAGGCGGTGATTGCTTCGGTAGGAGAAGAAAATGGCATACTATAGGGAGAGAGTTTGGCATCGATTGAAGTAAGATAATAAACTCCAATGGCCATTTCTTTGGAATCAGGAATGGAAACAGGGTTACCGGCAGATGGCTTGACCAAGTTGTATTGGGGAAGCATATGTTTCTTGGCTTCCATAATAGCTTTTTTGGTAAGAGGTACATGCACAGCCATTTGATCTCCATCGAAATCGGCATTGAAACCGCCACAAACAACAGGATGCAATCGAATGGCGGCACCATCAACCAATACCGGCCAGAAAGCCTGAATAGAAAGCTTGTGAAGCGTGGGGGCACGGTTAAGAAGTACCGGGTGTTTTTTGGTAATTTTTTCAAGAATGTCGAAAACTTCCGGTTGACGTTTTTCAATAAGGGCTTTGGCAGCTTTGACATTCGGAGCCATGTCTTGCTTAATAAGTTCGTGCAAAACAAAGGGCTTGAACATTTCTAGCGCCATGTCTTTGGGGAGACCACATTGATTAAGTTTGAGTTCCGGACCGACAACAATGACTGAACGGCCAGAGTAATCCACGCGTTTGCCCAAAAGATTTTGACGGAATCGCCCTTGTTTACCACGAAGCATATCCGAGAGAGACTTGAGTGTTTTTCCGGTACGAGATCGACGAGTAGAACGAGCTTGAGAGGAGTCGATTAAAGAATCGACTGCTTCTTGAAGCATGCGCTTTTCATTTCTCAAAATAATCTCCGGAGCCCCAAGATCTATGAGGTGCTTGAGACGATTGTTACGGTTGATAACCCTGCGATAAAGATCATTTAGGTCCGAAGCGGCGAAACGACCGCCTGACAGCTGAACCATAGGACGAAGATCCGGAGGAATAACGGGAAGTGTTCTGACAATCATCCATTCAGGTTTGATCTTTGCATCTGCCAGACCACGAACCACTTGTAACCGCTTGGTAGCTCTAAGCTTTTTGGCTTCCGATGGACTATTTAAATCTTCTTTTAGTTTCGCCGCAAGCTCGTCTAAATTTACATTCTTTAGAGCATCAAGAAGAGCCTCGGAACCCATGCCGGCTTCAAGCCAATCAGTCAACTTGTATTCTTCCAATTTGGCAAATTCGGAATCGGATACGAGAGAATTTGTTTGGATTCTTTCGATAAGGACACCTAACTTGCTGTAAATTTCCTCGGTGAAAGCGATCTCGACCACCATTTGTTCACGTAGGGAAGCAATTTTCTGTTTGTATTGAACCTTAAGATCTTCCGTTTTTAATTCGAGCTCATCTTTGACCTTAATTTTCTTTTTGAGATCGATAACTTCTTTCTCGCCTTGTAACTTGATATCTTCAATCTGTTTATCAAAACTTACGCGAACCTCGCTCAATTTGGTCTCTTTTTGAGTTTCGATGCTGGCAATGGCAGCTTCACGACCCTCTTCATTGACGGACATGATGAGGAATTTACTAAAATAAATAACCGATGTAAGAGCCTTCGGGGAAATATCCAGGAGAAGCGAAAGTTTACTCGGAGCGCCTTTGAAGAACCAAACGTGAGCAACTGGGGCGGAAAGCTCAATGTGACCCATGCGTTCACGACGGACACGGCTAAGTGTAACCTCTACGCCGCACTTGTCACAGACAATACCTTTGAAACGGACTCTTTTATATTTACCACAGTAACACTCCCAGTCTTTGGTGGGTCCAAAAATTCTTTCACAAAACAAACCATCTTTTTCGGGTTTTTGGGTTCTGTAATTAATTGTTTCCGGCTTGGTGACGAGACCGTACGACCAGCTACGGATATCCTCCGGACTAGCGAGTCTGATCTGCAAACCTGAGAAGTCGACAATATTATTCATGTTTTTGTTAGGTTTACTTTAATTACTGATTTTCTAAATCCGGGGTTGGGTCTCCGGCTTCGGCTGATTCCTCACTAATCTCATCGACGACTTCTTCACCGGACTCGTCCGTTTCTTCCTCGAAGGTGGATGCTTTGAGTTCGTCTGACATGCTTGTAGCCTCAGCGATTTCGGCGGCGATATCAGGTTTGACAGGCATCTGTTCCTCGACAGCGGCTACAACTTGACCTGTGGGTACTACGGCCAGACAAAGCGAATTGAGTTCCTTTACCAATACCTTGAATGACTCGGGAATGGAGGACATGGGAATGGTCTCACCTTTGACGATGGCCTCGAAAGCCTTGGACCGTCCGACGACATCATCGGACTTAAGGGTAAGCATCTCTTGGAGAGAATAGGCGGCTTTGTGAGCTTCGAGGGCCCAAACTTCCATCTCTCCCAAACGTTGACCACCCATCTGAGCCTTGCCCCCGAGAGGTTGCTGAGTGACCAAGGAGTAAGGTCCGATAGAGCGAGCATGGGTCTTGTCCTCAACCATGTGGTTGAGCTTAATAATATAGCCGACACCGACGGCGGTTTCCTGAGCAAAAGGTTCTCCGGTACGACCATCATAGAGCTGTGATTTTCCTGTTACAGGCAAACCGGCTTCCCTAAGTACCTCGGTAATCTGGTCTTCTGAAACTTTCTCGAATACCGGAACAGAAAAACGTCGTCCGAGCTTCTCACCAGCAAAAGCCAGCTGAGCTTCCAAGAGCTGTCCCAAGTTCATACGAGCTAGGACCGAGAGAGGCGAGATGATAATGTCTACGGGTCGACCATCAGCGAGATGAGGCATGTCTGCGTCGGAAACAATTTTGGAAATAACCCCTTTGTTTCCGTGGCGACCGGCAACTTTATCACCAACGGTGATTTTTCTTAGTTGTGCAACTTTGATTTTTATTTGTTGAATAACACCAGCATCAAGCTCATCTCCATCTTCTCGACTGAGAGTTCTCACTGACACCACCACACCCTGCTCTCCGTGAGGCATGCGGAGAGAAGTATCGCGGACTTCGCGAGCTTTTTCTCCAAAAATTGCCCTTAGGAGTCTTTCTTCTGCGGTAAGCTCTGTCTCACCCTTGGGAGCGATCTTCCCGATCAAGATATCATTGGGTCCGACCACCGAACCAATCGCCACGATTCCATCTTGACCTAGATTTTTTAGATCCACTTCGGAAACATTTGGGATATCTCGAGTCAATTCTTCGGCTCCGAGTTTGGTATCCATGACATCACAAGCGTGCTCGTGAATGTGAACGGAAGACAGCAAGTCTTCGCGAACACAACGATCGGAAACTACGATCGCATCCTCATAACCAAGGCCTTCAAAGGCGGCATAAGCAATCAGAAGATTTTGACCCAAAGCAAGTTCTCCGTTTTCCGATGCCGGTCCGTTGATAATAATATCTCCTTTCTTAATTTTATCTCCAACCTCTACCAACGGATGTTGGTTGTAACAAGTATCTTGGGAAGAATTGTGGTACTTACGGAGGTTATAGGTAACAATGTTTTTTGAATATTCTACAAAACCATAATCATAAGGAGAAATCCTTGCGGCTATATCCGACTCTTTTCCGGAAAGTTTAAGGCTAATATGATTGCCGTCGACAGAAATCACTTCACCATCAAAGGCTGAAGAAACGACCCAGCCCATCCCCATGGCAGTGACTGCCTCCATGCCTGTTCCTACTATCGGAGCTGCCGGCTTGACCAACGGTAGAGCCTGTGTAAGATGATGAGTTCCCATCAGAGCACGAGTACCTTCGTCTTGTTGGATAAAAGGAATTAATGCGGCAGAAGTTCCTACTACCTGTCTTGGGATTACGTCTATGTACTGAACCTTGTCAATGTCTGCTTCAATAAACTTACCCCCGAAACGAACAGGCACCCATTTTTGAGTTATGACATCAGCGTCGCGTTCGATACCGGCATGAGTGATGTAGGCATCTTCTTCGTCATCAGCGGCCAAATAGACAACATCTTCACCAATTTTGAAAATGGTCTTTCCACCTTTCACAATTTTGTTGACTTTAAGATAAGGGGCTTCGAGAAAACCATAAGGGTTGATGCGAGAGTAAAGAGCCAGGTAAGTAACTAAACCAATATTGGGTCCTTCCGGAGATCTAACCGGACAAATTCTGGAATATTGAGAGGAGTGAATGTCACGCATGGAGAAGGAGGCACGTTCTCGTGTAATACCGCCAGGTCCCATAACTGAGATACGTCTTAAGTTGTCCACTTCCGAGAGTGGATTGACCTGATCGAGGATCGATGAAAGTCTATTTCTTCGGAAGAACTCTGTAATGGCGGAAATTATTGGACGAGGGTTAACAAAAGCTGCGGGAGTGGGTAGCTCATCTGGTTTAGCGAGAGACATTTTCTCTTTGATGGAACGCTCAAGACGGAGCAAGCCTGCCTTAAAAGAAGTTTGGTTCACCAGTTCCCCGACACAACGAAGACGGCGGTTCGCCAAGTGATCAATATCATCAACTTTTCCCTGACCGTTTTGAAGACCGATTAGGTATTTGATGGATCCAATGAAGTCGTCATTAGATAGTGTAACGTGTTGTTTATCGATAGGAGTATTGATACCTAATTTGCGATTCATTTTGTAACGTCCAACCAAGCCGAGATTGTAGCGGCGGGAGTCAAAAAACATTTGATGGAGAAGAGCTTTGGCGTTTTCCAAAACGGCCGGTTCACCAGGCCTAACTTTTTGGTAAAAGTCCAAAATAGCTTCTTCAGTAGTGGTGCTGTTATCCTTTAACAAAGTGGAGGCAATATAACGGTGCTCTTTGTCGGTATCTACATCGGCAAAAAGGGCCAAAATATCTTCGTTGCTGGAATAGCCCAAAGCACGAACTAATGTGGTAGCCGAGACCTTGCGGTGACGATCGATACGTACGGAAATGTAGTCATTTCGAGAAACAATAAATTCTAGCCAGGATCCCCGCATGGGACGAACTTCGGCTTGATGCATGGCTCGTCCGGAGTGCGGATCGAATTCGCGAGTGAAGTAGGCACCGGGAGAACGGACTAGCTGGTTCACCACCACACGCTCGACACCATTGATGATGAAAGTGCCTATAGAGGTCATCATGGGGATATCACCCAAGAAGATTTCCTGTTGCTGAGTAGCTTTGGTGTGAAGATTGGTTAGCTTTACGGTAGCCCAAAGAGGTGACTCGAAGGTTACGCCTTTTTCGATGGCTTGTTTGGGTGAAAATTTGGGAAGACCCACACGGTTGCTGAGAAATTCAAACTCAAAGACCTTGCCGGTAAAGTCTCTGATGGGATTGAGTTCGAGTAGTGATTCACGGATGCCTTCTTCGAGAAATTGTTTGTAAGAATCAAGTTGGGTTTGTGCCAAGTTGGACTCTGGTAACTTTGAGGCAATTTTGCCCCAATTTTCGCGTTTTTTTTGTTTAATCATCCGGATTTTTTTGGATTTAGGCAGAGTAAATAACAATGGACAACATACAAAAACCTGACTGGCAAAAAGCCCAGCCAAGTTTAGAGCAGTGTATGTAGTATAAGGCTGAATTAGCTTGCTGTCAACACGGAGATTCTACTCAGTAGCAGTCTTTTTTCAAGTAGGTGCAGATGTTTTGGTTGTGCTGTGGTAGAGTGTCTGCAAAATGAATTTTGCCGGTCGAATCGTGAAGGTAATACAAAGCTGACCCAACAACCGGATTGGCGGCGGCAGAAAGGGCATCCTTGCCGGGATTGGAGATAGGGGCAGGAGGAAGTCCGGGATTTTGGTAAGTATTGAAGGGTGAACTTATTTTTAGGTCTTCTGTCGATAAGCTTTTTTTCCACCAATCACAATTAATTTGTTTACAACGAACCGATCCCAAGGCGTATTGGACAGTCGCGTCGATTTGAAGAGCCATGCCGATGTTTAAACGTTTGGTAATTACTCCTGCAACCAGAGGCATTTCTTCGACAGTAGCGGCTTCTCTTTCAAGAAGTGAGGCTATAACTAATATTTTAGGAAGTTTATCTTCCGGGATGTTTTGATCGATGACAACCTCGTCAAACCGGGCAGTAAGACGCTTTACAATATCGGAGGCCGAGGCTTCCGGGGCAAAATCGTATGTATCTGGGAATAAACGCCCTTCTTTCCCTCTGACTTGGGAAGTAAATTGCAAAGGGTTGAAATTGCTTCCCTCTATCTTACTAAAGGCCTTTTCGAGGATGAAGTTTATCTCTTCGCTGCGCAACCCTTCGGGAAGAGTAACTCGAACTTGACGGGCATAGGCACGGGTAAGAGCGTCCGCCATCTCCGTGGCGCTCATGTTTGGCGAAAGCTTGAAATATCCGGCCTGAATTCGGTTTGCTACACCAAGACGAATAACCGTCAGCTTAAAGCCGATTCTGGATCGGATGAGACGAGCGCTGCTTAGATCGTTAGCTATTTTATCCACTCCGACACCGGACTTTACCTCAAAATCTACGGATGGGACGTTCGTGCGGGTAACTGGCTGAATTGCCTGAAAATACCAAGCAAAAAGTACGACTGCAAGAATAGTTAAGGTTGTAAAAAATCTTTTAAACATACCTGCATATTTTATATCTCGCTGAGTAAGGCGCGACGGTAAGTATTGGTTTTTGGATTGTGGACAAATACCCGACCACATTTGCAGGTGACCTGATCACAGTCCTTAACTTTTGGTGATGGTTTACTTGTTCCTTCTGTAAGAGAGGTGCCACAACCGACACAAGTACCACGCGACAAAAGCCAGGCCTGAACGGGAGCAATAATATTCTTGAACATAGGTTGATTATATATGATGAACTATCCTCTTTTTTGGCTATCGAGTCGCGATTGTATCTGTGAGTTGATTTCATCTGCTTTCTGTGCCTTTTGTTGCTTCCTATATTCCTTTTGACGATCTTTCTCTTCTTGTTCTGTCGCTACACGATGGGCCTCAATTTTTTTTCCACCGTCGACAATTCTGGCTATAGAAAATAGCTGGTCTGGTTTTTGGTCTTCGATACTATAACGATCAGCCGTAGGCCTCCTGCGAAGTTCTTCCTTAAGATAACCTAATAGTGTCGTATCTTGTTGTTTTTGGGTTCCGTCGGAAAAGTGTACAATTTCTAAAGTTGGTGTGTCTTCTCGGAGGCCCGAAGCTTTCACAATTAAACCTCTGCGATAGTTTGCATATCCGATATTTTCGATAGGAACAAATTTTCCCTCATTGATTAGCCTCTGTGTGATCTCGGCGTCTGGCTGAACACTACCATCTTTGGTCTCCCTCACGACTTTCCAACCGCCATCTTGTATTCTCCTTTCAATGTCATATATCGGCACCTCTGCATCGTAAGAAGTGCCGTTCCTCTCAGATCCTGCACCTCCAAGACTAGTGACGTGCATAAATCTACGAGTCTCATAACGTAGAAAACCAACATCTGGATTTGTTGCTACTAAAGAATCTGAGTGGCTATCGTCAATCCGAAAGGCGAAAGACACTAGTATGTCACCCAACTTGTCTGCTTTGATTTCCAAAATAGTTCGGGAGGCCTCCTGAGTTTCACCTATTCTAATTACCGATGGAGCTTTGTTAGATTCTCTCGAATTACCCGAAGCCTTCAGAACAGAGGCTCTGATCAGGTCATTATCAATGATAGGACTTTTTGATGCATGTTTTACTTCACTTCCTATGAATCTAAATCCGTAGCCTATTTTTCCAAAATTACCAAGTCCCAAACTTTTCCACAACCGTTCTCGGTGGGAGGGAATCATTTCACCCGCCGATCCATACTCATTAACGCCATTTTCCAATCCAGCCATGCCTTGATTCTACCACAAGTGTGAGTTTGATATTATAGGGAGTCGAGGTAGTCTTGGAGGATGAGGGCGGCGGCGGTTTGGTGTTCTTCTTTTTTGCGCCTCAATATAGTTTTTCCTTGAGCTTTCATGACATTTCTGGCAGTGTGAGAGCTAAGATCTTCCCTGAAAATAATTATCTCTTTGGGAAAAACTGCGTAAATCTTTTCACTTAAGTCTGTGGCGAGCTTGACTATTGGTCCATATTCAGGGACACCGATAACTATTTTGTCCGGATTGTATTTGATGAGGTATGGCATAATTTTGGTAATCAATTGGTCAAGATCTTTTTCGTAGACGGTGGCAACAGGTGTGGCGAGTATCCCCTCTTCGGAGATAGCAATACCTGTATGGGCGGTGCCGGGATCAAGACAGAGAATGGTGGGCATAATAAGATTCTACACGGTAAAAAAGTGAGATCACTAAGAGACCTTAGCCTGATCCCATGTTTTACCACCTAGCTTTTCAAGAAGGATGCGAAGCTGTCTCTCACTGTATGGGATGCCGAAAGCTTCAAGACTTCCCTTAAAATCTTCAAAGTTGGTTTTTCCATCAGCTAACCATCCAAGCTGTTTATTGAGTCTGCCTAGCCTTACCTCATCAATCATTTTTTCATACGGGATATCCTCAACGTCCATAAACCCAACAAGCTGTTCCCAAGTTGGCGCCTCTGAGGCTTTGTTTTTTTCATATTGAGCCTTGAGACGGGCTAAATCAAGGGGGATTTCTGCCTGGTGGAGTGAATAAAGAAGGAGAGGCAGATTTCCATCTGTGCTAAATGTGATGAGGTCCCGGTTTAGTCGACGGAGTTTTTGTTCTTCTAAGATTTCGCTATAGGGTCGTCCTTCAATTGTGATCTTGCCACTTGCGAGAAATGTATTTCCACCTTTATCCTCGCCACCGATTACGATATCACCATTATGTCGATTATCATTTCCGGTATCAATGGTTCTATGGTTAAGATCGCCAGGAGTATAGAATGCGTTGTTACCTGAATTTTCTTTATCTCTGGGCATATGGTTTGTACTGAATCGATTGTCTCATAACTAATTGTCGAATTCAATAAATGGCGTTAATTGTTGATGAGAGTGCCTTCGACCACGAGGCGGCGGAGGGTGGTGCCCGGTGGTACGCAGGTGATGACTTTGAGGGTTTTGTCCGAGTATTCCTGTCTCAACACCCACAGCTCATTGGGCTTGACTTCAAAAGTTTTTGTTATGCGATAAGTATATTCGACTCCATCGTAGGTAACAAAAATGTCCGAACCGACCTTGACTTTGGGTAGAGTAGAAAAAATGGTGGTGTATTTTTTGGGATCAAAGAATTGGGGTAGAGTAGAGTGACCGAAAATTACCGGAGACCCGATTTGCCCCGGTAGAGCGGTTTGTGGGTATTGAACCAACTGTTTGGTGAGATCTTCGTCTCGAAGCGCCACCACAGCATCAAAGATACCAAGAGAAGGAATCGAAAGAGTATAGGAATCCGGAGCGCGTTCATCAACCTTTTTAGGCGAGGTAAATAATTCGTTTTGAATACTGCCCGGAAACCAACTGCTGGCCTTGGTATAGTCCAGACCATTAATCAACACAGGACCGGAACTGTCATTGGCTTTTGATTGGTAAAAAACAGGTGAAAGCAAACCAGAATCTCCCGAGCCAAATAATTTGATGTCTTTAAACTGATAACTAACAACAGGGTAAGAGACTCCGGCAAGAATTCCCAAGCCTAGAGCAGAAACCAACGTGGGAATGGTTTTGAGATAACGGGGGATGCGCCTACCCGGGTGGGGATTATCCGGTGTGGCCTTGCGATAGCTGTAGAGCATCTAATTTCCAACCATTTCGAACTTAATATTATTCCAAGGAAGGATTTTGGTGATCAGGGGAATTGGAGGATAGATCTTAATATCGGCCGAAGTGAAACCACTGATTGGTTCAAAGAAATGACGAATGCCGGAAGCAACCTTACCCCTAATGTACCCGGAGAGTTTTACCTCGTCGATTTTGGGAAAAAGAGTGGCGTCAATATTTATCTTGGCTTGGTATCTGCCATCTACCTTGATAGGATTTTCGACACGGATAACGGTAGTTTCTTTGGTGGTTGACGATCCGGCAGGAATTTGATCCTTAATTTGTTCCGCAACCAGATTGTATAGGTCCTCTTCGGAATAGACTAGGGCATCGAGGGAGCCGTCCAAAATGAGACTGATAGTGGTCGCTTCCTCGTTGAGATTACGGTCAAACTGTTTTTTGGTAAATTGGACGTCCGAAAGGGGTAGGGTCTTAAAACCAGGAGTTTGAGTTTCCGAGTCCGATTTAACCTGTGACTTGATCTTTTCGGTAGCAGTGGCCAGAACCTTATCTTGGTCGGCTTTGGAAACAGCGGTTACCGTCCTAGAATTTCCCCCAGTAAAATCCGATTCCGCGATAGCGGCGGCAATGGTTTTGGAAAAATTATCAACCGAGAAAATAGTGTTTTTGGTCAGATTGTATTCGGCACCGATCCGAACAGCAGAAACTTGAACCCCATTGGCCTTACCGGAGATGGGATCAATAGGATCCGAGCTAGCGGAAGCCACTGTAACCGGACTAACTAATGAATAGATGTATTTCCCGGTATCGTTGGTTATCGTTGTGCCTGCTTTAAGGACGATAGGAGCAGCCGACTTGTTGGCAATTGTAATAGTGCCGGTGGCTTTATCACCCACTGTTGCCGTACCGGTAGTAGAAACCGACTCGGTGGCCGTACCGGAAAATGTTTTCATAGAAGCAATTAAGGTTGGAATTCCAGCCTGTGGAGATTGGGCTATGGCGATCCCGATTTGCCGACTGATCTTCTGTGGGTCAAAGTGAATGGTAATTTTTGCCTGCCCGAAATAGAGGTAGCCAACAAACCCAAATACCAAAATAACAGGAATTATAAATAACATTAACCACGAACCACGAAAACGGGGAAGAGAGGGTAAGTGAAATTTCGGGATTGGAGGAAGTTTGACAGTCAAACGGGGTTTGGGATCAGGAAGAACCTCGTCGGAAAAAGCATATTCCGGTTCATCTCCGGATACTTCCGGGGAAGAACCGTCGACGGAGTTGATTTCCGGTATTGGAGGGGCCACGGGAATAGCAGTTGGGGCGGAGGTTTCTTCGTAGGCGAAGCCAAGCTCTTCCATAGATGAAGGTGTCTCTACGGGGATTACCAAATTTGAATCTTCACTGTCGATGGAGTTAGTGGAGGATTCATCTTCGACCACCTCCACTCCCAAGAACTGAACTGCTTCAACGCCACCGGTGAGGGCAATGGACTTGATAGAAAAATCGATCGGAAGGACTTCAACCTTCGGAATATGTTTAAAGGGCAAACGATCGGTCCAAGGGAAGGCCGTAATTTGTTGAGACTCTTCTTCGAGACTATTACCGTTAGTCAAGATAAATCTGGCCGGATAATTGGGCAAGTCCATTCTGGTTAAGCCTTCCTCGACATCATGAGCCAGATCCCCGGACCTAGCCGCCTCTTCGGTTTGCTTGACTTCTCCAAGGTAGACATAGGAAACTGCCACCTTGGAGGTATAAACTTCAAGAAGGATAACCGTAGGGGGCATGCCTTCTCTCTTTTTCAGGTAGTGGGCAACGGCACGGTTGGTTGTGACAACGCCTATTGGGTTAAGACCTAGTTCTTTACATAGATGAGTAATTAGCTTAGTTTTGGTGGCATGAATTTTGTCCTGCTCCATCCATGAATCAGGCAAACCAAAGATGACCCTTTTTGGCTCACCTTTAATAACTTTGATGGCCTGTTCCAAAGATGAGTCGACACCGTTGATAAGCGATTCTTCGTCCGTCCATGATTCGTAAGAACCAACGTTAACAATTTCCGGCTGACCTTCAAGAATTTCCCAAAGAGCTGTCTTGATCAGGGACTCATGAATTTCTACGGCCAGAAAATATTCCGGTTCCGGGACTTTTGATTTATTGCCAAATAAGTTAGCTAGATTCACACAATTACCTTGTCAAACAAATTGTAAATAGAGTCGGCGCGTTCCGGCTCCAAGAGATTCTTGTTTGACTATATTTATCTTAGCAAGTTCTGCCAGACTTTCCACATGTGGTCCGCCACAAAGTTCTTTTGAGAAGTAATTTTTCTTATCTCCGATCGTATAAACCGTAACTATGTCGGAGTATTTCTGTCCAAAAAAGGCAAGTGCTCCTTGTTCTAGAGCTTTTTCTTTGGGAAGTTCTTCTTTAGTCACGATCAGTCTCTCGGAAATTTTTTGATTAATTAAATCTTGGACCGCTTTGACTTGGATGTCGGATAATTTTTCCGGATGGGAAAAATCGAACCTTAAACGTTCGGAAGTAATATTACTGCCTTTTTGCTGGACATGAGTTCCGAGAATTTGACGAAGGGCTGAATGTAGAAGATGGGTAGCAGTGTGATAGGCAGTGACGACATTGGAGTGATCTGCGAGACCACCTTTGAACATACCAGCAGAGGCTGTGCGGCTGAGCTCTTTGTGCTTTTCGAACTCTATTTGAAACTGTTGAATGTCGACTTGTTTACCCATCTGGGAAAGAATTTCGGCAGTGACTTCGAGAGGGAAACCGTAATTCTGATAAAGGTCAAAGGCAAATTTGCCATCAACTTGGGGATTTTTTTGGAGTTCTTTGAGCCCCCGGTCTAGTGAATGACTAAATTTGGAGATCTCGACAGTAATTGTATTTTGAATCAATGGAAAATCGCCGGAATTAAAATACTGATCACCATAAAACTTGGTGATCACCCGGACAATGTCAGGTAACATGACAATGGAATCCCGATTGTCGGTTAAAAAATAGAGCTTAATAGCCGCACGGCGGAGAAGACGACGAAGCACATAACCCTGGCCCTTGTTACTCGGGAAAATACCATCCTTAATCAAGAAAGAAGCTGCGGTAAGGTGATCAGCAATGACGCGCATCGAAGGCCGGTGTTCTTCGATCGAATAGGAATGCTCCGAAATTTTTTCAATTTCTTTTATTACCGGAGCAAGAGAGGAAATGTTAAACATGTCCGGATCGTCTCGAACGGCCGCTTCGAGTCGGGTCAAACCACCTCCAAAATCGATATTTTTTTGAGGAAGTTCTTTGAGAGTTCCGTCTGCTTGTTTCACGTACTGCATAAAGACATTGTTACCGATCTCCACGAAGCGTCCGCAATCGCAATTGATGTGGCAGGGTTCGTTTTTCCACGGGGAATTTTCATGGAGTTTTCTGTCTGCACCGAAGTCGAAGAACACTTCACTATCGGGGCCGCCCAGCTCCCCCGCCGGCATTTGTTCCGGTGTTCCGGCGCGGGACCACCAATTCTTTTTGGCAGGGTAAGCAAAGATACGAGTACCCTCTTTGGCTTGGATGCCGACTTTGGCGAATAAATTTTTCCAGATCATAATGGCATCATCATCTTTGTCGACGCCGGAACCGCCAGCGAAAACCGAAACGTAGAGACGTTGTGGATCGAGACCAAGCCCGATTTTTTTGTCGGTCAAAAAAGTAAAGAAATAGGCGAGCTGTTCTTTCTTAAAATAATCACCAAGAGACCAATTACCCAGCATTTCAAAAAAAGTGGTGTGGCGATTATCCCCGACCTCGTCGATATCCTGAGAACGAAAACATTTTTGAGAATCGGCAAGTCTGGTACCCAACGGATGTTTTTGTCCGAGTAAGTAAGGCATCATGGGTTGCATACCGGAAGAAGTGAACAGCGTAGTGGCGTCGCCTTCCAACACCAGCGGGCTGGAAGGAATGATTTTGTGCCCCTTCGATTCCATAAAGTCGAAGTATTTTTGTCTGATGTCGTGTATGGTCATGTTCAGACAAATTATAACTTATGAACAGGATCTTGGAGAACAAAAAACCTACTCAAATGAATAGGTTTTGTCGTGATTGGTGAATTATTTTGGCCAGTCTTGGCCTGGTGTCCAACTTCTTGCCTGCCTTACCTTTTTTCGGTTGTGAGCGATCAACGACACAATGATAATCACAAGAACAATGATCGCTAACAATACCAGACCAACGTCAGCTGTTCCGAACATGAGACCTCCGTATATTAGGTGCGATTTAGAATTCTAGGGTATTCTATCAGGGTTGGCAGTGAAAATCAAGTTATGGGGTTTAATTTGAGGCTGGGAGCAGAAAAGAAAAGCGCCCCGGTGAAAGGGCGCTGAGACTGAGTGAATTAGAGTGAGATGTCGTTTTTGGAAAGAAATGCTAGAACCTCGTCGTAGTAGGTGATGCCATGCTGGAGGCCACGTTTATTCATAAGTTTCTGGACGACATCACAAAGAAATCTTTCAAATAGGGAAATCACGGAATCAAAGTGTTCTCGGGCTACACCCTCATACTGTACTCTGAGTCTCCTCAAAGCCATCAAGCGGGTGGAAAGAATGCAAAAACTCTGAACTTCATGAGCCGTATCGTAGAAGACATCTGCCCGGCCACGAACGTGGTACTGAGCGAAATGTTGAATCCGGAGGGAGGGAACAGCTTCCCAGGCGAGTTCGCGTCCGGTGTATTCGAAGACGGCGAAAGAGGGGTCACTGTAGTGCTCTCCATCGATGGTGTATGCGCCAGTGCGACAGGCGTAATCCACAAAACAGAAGGCCGTATGATAGTCACCTTCCTCAATTAGCCGGAGGGCTTCTTTGACAATGGACAGGTGAGCTTCGGGCGGAGACTTGAATAAGGGTAAGCCGTGTGAGTACCAGGCAACAACCGACCGCTGGACCGACCGTCCAAGCTTAGCCTTAGAAAAGCACTCGGAATCGACGAGGTTGCGACTGAGCCCCAACACATAGTCGTCCAAACTCATCCACTTTTCGTAGTAGCAAGGAACCTTGGACTCCTGCTCTTCTTCGGGAAGAGTGACTTCGGCAATAGGATACGACAGCGGAGCGTGGACATAGTAGACTTGCCCTGAAGACAGATATTTGATCCACATCGCCGGGTTGGTCATGGGGTGGCTGGTTCTGGAGACAAGGAAACCCTGTCCGGCTTTTTCCGGATAAGGATTAAAGGCGCTCAATTTGGTCAAGAGATCATCTTTCGAAGTGTGGATATCGAACATGGGAATTTGGGAGATAACAGTCGTCATGATTACTCCTATTGAACTTTTTCAGGTGCAAATGAATTTCCGGGTAATTGTACTAGATCAGAAAGCAACAAACAAGCTATGGGGTGTTGCGAAGCTAGAGGGTGGGTTTGAAGGGCTCGGGGCGGGTGGGGCGAACGTGAGGTGCCGGAGGTGGGGGTGCCTCGCCGAAGGAGTTGCCAAACGGTGAATTGTAGGTGATATCCGTGGGCTCCGTAGCGTCGAAGGTCGTATGGTGAGGGGTTTCTTCAGCCGGAATGATCGGAGTTCTGGGCGCATTTTGGAGGATACGAACAGGCGGGGTTTTGTACTTATCGGGGATGGCATCAATTGCTTTCTTGACTATTTTTCGACCTTCTTCGGTACCAAAGAGAAGAGCGGCTACCACTCCAAGAGCTACCCCGACAGTAAAAGAGGAAAAATTACCTTCATGACCGGATTTTTCAGATGGTGTTGTCATAGCTTTCTTCCTCTTCGGGTCTTTGTTTTTCTTTGCCGAACAGGCGGGAAACGGCTTCAATTATCTTGCCGCTCTCTTTAAACCCTTCCAGAATAGCAAACAGTCCGATGGCCGGTTGAGAAATTTTTTCAATTACGTCTGAGGTGGTATCAATGGTTTGGTTAATCTTCGTAAGAGAGTAGCGTAACTCTTTAAGAACAAGGATCAGCTGAACGCCAACAATGAGGGCGACGGAGGTCAAGAGAACGGTAGAGATCAAAGAGACAATTTGAGGAAGGGTCATATATACATCATACCAAAGAACTCAAGAACTCGAGGAATCAAGAACTCAAGACAAGAAGTTATTTCGAGATGATGGTGACGGGAATCTTTTGAGAAGAGGTCCGAGAAAAGCGATTGATCGATTTAATTTCCAAGACAGCTTCTCCGACAGGTAAATTGATTCTAGCCAGAAAGTGTCCGGTACTATCAGGTTTGACCTGGGTTTCTCCGTTTATAAAAATGGTGGCGTCAATAGCCGTATCCCCCTCTATTTCAATTGGCGAGATGAGTACGGAGGCACTTGCCGGGCTGGTTATTTCTAATTTCGGAGGAGTAAGGATGGCTCGAAATTGGAATATCAGATAGATGACAAAAACTAGCCCACCGAGAATAAATGGCAACAGAGGTGACGATACTTTCGGAAATATAAAGTGGTGGCGAGTTTTGATTGTCCGAGTAATTACCGGTTGGCGGAAATCTCTTCTAAAAATAGCTACCAATTCATCCGAGTCTAGAGCCAATCTTTGGCTTAGGTTGCGGATAAAGCCTTTGGCGAAAGTTTCCGAAGGGAGACTTGAGTAATCGTCCACCTCAAGAGCTCCGATGTACTTGGCGTCTATTTTGGTGAGTCCAGATAGCTGATCTATAGAAAGACTTCTTTTTTGTCGGGCTGTACGAATAATTTGACCAACTGTCTTCATAGTTTAGGAGTTTTCATCGCCTTCGGAGAATACCTCACTCAAACTACCGACGACAACTTCGCGAGGCTTGTTTCCTTCGGCGTGGGCAAGAACACCGGCTTGTTCTAACTGATCGAGAATGCGGGCGGCACGAGCATAACCAATCTCCAGACGTCGTTGTAATAGCGAAGCAGAGCCCTTTCCTTCGGCGATGCAAAGATGAGCCGCTTCTTCGAATTTTTCGTCAACAGGACCGAGGTTAAGACCACTGGACGAAAGAGTGCTCTTTCCCCCCTTATCTTTGGTTATGGTTTCATCCAACTGAGCTGTAACCCCGGAGCTACGAATAAAATCAATTAGATTTTTGATTTCTTTATCGGAGACGAAGGCTCCTTGGATGCGTTTGGGTTTGGCGGTGTCCGGCGGAATATAGAGCATATCTCCCTTGCCAAGAAGCTTTTCGGCACCCGGAGTATCGATAATTACTCGAGAGTCGATCATGGATGTGACTTGGAAGGCGATTCTCGCCGGAATATTGGCTTTGATCAGACCGGTGAGAACATTAACGGAGGGGCGCTGAGTGGCGAGAACGAGATGAATGCCGACGGCACGGGCCATCTGAGCTATGCGGACAATGCAGTCTTCGACCTCATTGGCATTTTTGGACATCATCAGATCGGCCATCTCATCGACAATAATGATAATGTACGGCATGGCCTGAAAACCACTGAGTTCGTTGTACCCGGCAATGTTTTTGACCGACATTTCTTCGAAAAGCCGGTAACGTCTGTCCATTTCGGCGGTCGCCCATTTGAGGGCATTGACCACCTTGCTGACGTCGGTGATGACAGGAGTTAATAGATGAGGAATATCATTGTAAGGAGTCAGTTCGACACGTTTGGGGTCGACCATGATAAATTTCACCTCTTCCGGTGTGGCGCGGAAGAGAATCGAAGAAATAATGGCGTTGATTAAGACGGATTTTCCGGAACCGGTGGTTCCGGCGATTAATAAGTGAGGCATTTTGTTAATATCGGCGACCACAGACTGACCCGAAACATCTAGCCCGAGAGAGAAAGAGGTCTTCGAACGACTTTCTTGCATGGCTTTGTCGGTAAGCATTTCCCGAAGGGTAACAAACTCCAGAGACCGATTGGGGATTTCGATACCGACGAGATCACGTCCGGGAATTGGGGCTTCGATACGAATTTGACCCTGCGGTGCGGCTAGAGCAAGTGCCAGATCAGACTGAAGAGCGCTAATTTTGGAGAGCTTGGTACCGGCGGTGATAGTGAGAGCATATTGAGTAACTGCTGGACCCTGATGAACTTCGGTGACCTTGGCTTGAATGGCAAAGGAACCCAAGGTGTTTTGAATGGTTTCGATATTCTTTTTGATATCACCCCTATCGGCCTTGCCGATTTTCTGATCCGAAAGAAGGTTGATGGGGGGGAAGTGCCAGACACCGGTAGCGGCTCCGTCCGGAAGTTTTTTGACCTCAACAGCAGTTTGAATTGAACGATTGATGACGTGATCTTTACTTGAAATTTTGACCGGGGTAGAAATAGCGGGTAAACCAGGAATAATTGCTTTTGATTCGTCACCGCCGGTAATCTTGACGGTATTGGATTTATTTAGAAACACGGGCGAGCCCCCTTTGATTGGTAAACTTTTTATTTTTCCTAGAGTGCCGGAAATGCCACCAAATAATTTTTGCACGATAACAAGTAAGTCTTCTATAGAAGTCTCAAAGAGAATAAAGAGGCCGATAACAACACCGATAAAATAGAAGAGCATTGCTCCAGGCAACGAGATTAAGGACACAACGGATTCCTTGAGACCGACACCGATACTACCGGCTCCAAACAAACCATTTAGGGAGATCATGGTAATGACACTACCAAGTAAAACATGAGTGGAAGCTACGGGAAGTTTGACGTGGGTGACAATCAAGCCGCCAGTGATGAAAATAAAGGGCAAGAAAAATAATGGCCAACCTAGAAGCTGGCGACCAATTTCATTTATTTTTAAGAGAACATCCCCTTGCTGAGAAAAGGAAATGGCGATCAGACCTCCTATCCCCATTAGTAGGATAGCAATAATAGAATTGGTAGTATCCTTCTTGAGATTGAGTTTATATGGTTTGGAGCGGCGTCCTTTTTTTCGAGCCATAGATATTATTAGTATAACTCAAACAAAGCTAGGTAGATTCATTTTTCCTTTCGTCAAACTCCCTAATCAATCGAACAACTCCCCCAATTGTCTTTCGTCTCTTTAGAAGACTTCCGTAATAAGCGATCATTTTGTTTTCATTCTTATCTTCATTGTTAATTAGCTTTTCATCCAGCCTGACCTTGATAGTTGTATATGCGGCTAAAGATCCATATTCTTCCGGGTCGGTTTTTATATAGCAATGAAAAATGGCGAAATTGACCCCGTCTTCAAAAATGATGTATGGATTACGAAGGCTTCCTTCAGAATCTTTTGTAAATTCCGGAACTTGGTCTATTATGCCCTTAGCGTATAACCATCCGAATACTGTCCCAGTTGCGCCACTAGGGTTAAGACGCTTGGAATATGGTTGCCAGTTTTGAAGCTTGTCGTTTAAGAATTGTCTTGTGAATTCCAGCTGGTCTTTTAGTTCGGATGGAAGGCGTTTCTTCGGATCTTCATGATATGAAAATAGTGTTTCGCGAATTGGCTCGCTTTCACATACTTTTTTGGTTAAGAAGGCTATTTTGTGGGTAAACTGAGACCTGTACTCATGATGTTTAAGTTCGTCTCTAATTTCCCTTAAAGACAAGAGAGGTTTTTCCTTTAGCCGCTCATCAAAGTATGATTGTTCCATATTTCTTAGACTTCGATGACGATGGCAATGACCATGGGGCGACGCTGAGTGTGTTCGAAAGCGAATTTTTCCAGCTCTCCCTCGATCTTCTTCCTAATGAAACCCCAATCGGTAGCAATTCCCTTGACGTCTTTTAAGCAAGACAGGACGTGCTTCCGGGCATCACGGATGAGATCTTGGGATTCTTTCTGGTAGACAAAGCCGCGAGAAATTATCTCGATGTTTCCAGCTACTTGAGAATTGTCCCTTCTGATCGGTACAATGGCGAGAAGAATCCCATCTTCAGACATGACCTGACGGTCTCGGAGAACTACGGTTCCGACATCACCAATACCCAAACCATCGACATATATGTTTTTTGTCTCAAATTTGGGACCTTCTTTGACTATACGATCCTCGAGGATGACCGATTGACCTTCGGGAAGTATCATCACCTTCTCCTGATCGAAGTTAATGTCAATGGCTAGCTTCTTGTAAAGCATCATATGACGAATATCTCCACCAATGGGGATAATATATTTTGGTCGAATCAGTTGAGCCAGCAAAGCGATATCACCACGATAACCGTGTCCGGAAACATGGAGATGTTCGGAAGTTCCGGAATAGGTAACGTCGATACCATTCTTGTAAAGCGTGTCCATCAGATCAAAAATGTCGGCATCGTTACCGGTACCAGGTATGGCGTTGGAACTGATGATAACTTTGTCGCCTTTTTTTAATCGTGCCAGACGGTGTTCGTTGTTTGCAAGCCGATGCATGGCAGACCCGGATTGTCCCTGTGAACCGGAAACAATAATAGCTACTTGATTGGCCGGAAGGGTAGCGATCTGTTGGGGCTTGATAAGAACGCCGGCAGGAATTTTGATAAAACCGGTTTTAATTGCCGCTTCGAGATTCTGTTCGACCGATCGACCAATGATGGCGACACGACGATGATGTTTGATACAAGATTCAATGGCCATCTGGAAACGGGAAATAGAGGAGGACATGCCGGTAAAGATTAATTTACCTTGGGTATCTCGAATTTCATTGTCGATGGCTTTCTTGAGCGATCTCTCGGACGGGCAGAAACCTTCTTTTTCTATACCCAGACAATCGGTAAGCATAAGATCGACACCGTTTCTGCCGGCAATGGCCATGGAGGCCATATCCGGTGGTAGATTATCAACCGGAGTGAGATCGAACTTAAAATCGGCACCATGATAGACAGTTCCGGCCGGAGTTTTGATCAGAAGATGAAAACAATTGGGGACTGAGTGGGTGGAGTGGATAAACTCGATATGGAAAGGTCCGAGATCAAGAGTGTTTCCTTCCACGGGAGTCATGCGATTCGGAATACCGAACTCGCGAACGCGAACTTCGGCCATAGCAATGGCGAGTTTGCCGCCAAAGACTTCAACGTCTTTGAGACGGGGAAGGATGTAGGGTAGACCGCCAATGTGATCCATGTGAGGATGGGTGAGGATAATACCGTGAAGATGTTTACCGGGCTTTTCCAGATAACTGATATCGGGGATGACGGAATCGACACCCAGATCACTGCTTGTCGGGAAGCCCATACCACAATCAACCACGACTTGGTCATCGCCAAATTCGTAAACATACATATTTTTGGTAACACCACCGACACCACCGAGAGGAATCAACTTAAGTTGAGACATAATTTTTTTATAATTTATTTTCCTAAATAATATTGTAGCTTACCGGAATCCGATAAGTTGGGCGCGGAAAAAACGCCAAATAATCCTAATTTACGGGATGAGTTTCGCAGACAGGCGGGAGTAAAAATCTAACTGACTCTTTCTCGACTTACAAATCACTATTGACAACGTTTCCGTGGACTGGGGATATTATAGCACAAATTGGGCCAGGCGAGTAAACTGATAAGGAAATGAAAAAAGAAAAGCCTGGGAGTAAGAAAAAGGAAAGAGTGGTCAGAATATTTAATTGTTCGGAGGATGTATGGCCCTTTATTGACGCCTACGGTGACAAAAAACTTCAGAAATGGGAAATAGATGAGAACGCAAATTTGTCGGATAAGGATCTATTTTCGATGGCTGAAGAATTTGAGTTCACATTTATTACCCCCAAAGCTATCGACCCCCTATTCGTTGAATATTACAAAAAACTTTGTGTGGTGAGGGATCTGGAAATACTTGTACCCGCAAAACATACGGGTTTGCTCTGTGAAGATATCCTAAATGATAACATGGTGATGAAAAGGCTAATTCAATTAGGTAAAGAATATAGAAGACTCAACTTAACAGCCTATTCGACAACAGCGTATTTTTTGAAACTGGTAGAAACCTTGAGAAATAGAGGAATCGAAGTACGAACTTCTGAAGCGCCAACCAAAGCAGATGCTTGGACCGTCAACTTCTACGGGAGCAAGTCCGGCATTAGGCAACTCACCCAAATCAATGGTGCGATTCGGGCTGACCTCAAGATGCCGGACGGGGTGGTGAGTTCGAGAATAGTGGATACCGCCGGAATTGCGGCGAATAAATATATCAAAGAGGATGGTGTGGTGATAAAAACCAACAAAGGACATTCCGGTGCCGGGGTGTTGATATTCCGAAAAGGAGATCTGCCAAAGAAGTTTGCCGAGTGCGAGAAAAAACTCGTGGCAATAATGAAAAAAGATGCTTACTGGGAGAAGTTTCCTATCGTTGTTGAATCTCTCGTCACTCCAGACCCCAGAATTGGCGGTGGTTTTCCAAACGCCGAGTTTTTTATCCGGCAGGATGGAGAGGTGGAGTTTCTCTATTACTGCGGGATGAGAGTGAATAACAAGGGTGAGTTCGGGGGGGTGGAAATAGGTGAAGATGTGTTGCCAAAGAGAGTAGCTTCGAGAGTGACCGATATTGGGTATCTGATCGGCGAGCAATTTTCCAAAGACGGATATCGAGGATACTTCGATGTGGATTTTATTGCCGCCAAAGGCGGAGAGATCTTCGTGAGTGAATCGAACGTGAGAGTGACTGGAGGAACGCATGTGTACGAGGCGGGGAAAGAGCTCGTTGGGAGGAACTTTACGAAGAAAAGTGTTGTGGTGTCCAATAATATGTATAGCATCACACCGAAAAAGTTTACATTTAAGAAACTTCATAATCTGATGGAATCGCTTTTGTTTTCCAGAAAGACAAAGGAGGGCATGGTGATTTGCTCTTCAAATTTGCTGATGGACGGGTACTTGTCCTACATTGTTTTCGGGAAGAATAAGAAGAGGGCAGAGGTGATTGAGGGAAAAATGAAAGAGTTGTTGGGGAGTGCCTAGTAGCTTGAATTTTTTGGCACAAAAATGGAGGGCACGATGTGTGCCCTCCAGAGAGGAAATATTAGCGGAGACCGTAGTCGTTGCCACCACCGGTGAAGCCGGCGGGGTGGTTGTGGTCGTGGCCGTGGCCGTGATCTTCGGGAAGAATGCCTTCCTCGATCAGCCACCATTCGGGCATGGGGTAGATCTCGATCATGGCATCGGGGGTGGACGGATTCGCGCGGGTGAAGCGGGTGGTTCCCAAGTTGCGGTGATCGACACGATCACCCATTCCTGTGCCCATACCGGCGCCGCGCATAGGTCCCATTGACATGCTTTCCAGGCCCTTGGCGTGAGGTTCGTCACGGTAATTGAAAGGTGTGATCTTGGGGGCAACATACTCGCGGAAGGCGGCGACAGCGATGACACCGAGTTTCTTGGCCGAGCCAGTGGCCTGAACGGCGACGGTTTGGCGATCGAAGGCGGTGAAGATAAACGGCGAGGTAGCTTCCTTCCCCCAGCCGGGGACTTCGTAGCGAGAGTAGCCGGAGATGATCATGCCATCGGAAAAGCGAAGATCCGCAGGGGCATTCCGGAGAGTGTCACGGCCATCAACGCTGGTCAGAACTTCCAGACGGCCGGGGGTTTCGCTGTTGGCGATGATCTTGTATTCGAGGCCGTGAACTGCCTTGACATAGATGCGCCCATTGTGGCGGTACATGGGCAGAGTTCGCCCGGTGGAATCAACGAGCGAGACACGGATCGGACCTAAGCTGAATGAAGATTGGGACATACGGTTTCTCCTTTAGTTGGAAAAGAACAGAGATGGGTAAAACTTGGGTAGTTTACCACATTATGAGCCAGATGTCAACTTGGGATTAGCTCGGCAATCGGTATCTCCTTTCCCGCTCAACCAGGTTTGTTACAAAACTGGTTTCGCAATCGTCGTAAATTCCAATTGCTTTGTTTTTCATAATCTACGCAAGGCATATTATGAAAAACCGGGAATTTGCTCCTCACCATTTAGGCAGGAAAGATTTGATGTTGTCTGGGGTAAGATAGACAGTTTTGGCTTGGCCGGTGACGACCATCATGGCTACCTTACGCACAACCCCCTCGATGGTACGATTGAGAGTACGGATACCGGCGTCGTAGCCTAGAGGACGGATAATGTTCGGCCAAAGAGTGGGGTCGATCGTAATCGTGGTTGGATCCATGCCGGCGGCCTCGAGAGCTTTGGGAAATAGGTAGCTCTGGGCGATATGCATCTTCTCCTCATCTGTATATGAAGGCATCATGATAGGCTCAAGACGGTCCATAACGGCGGTAGCCAGATTGCCGGTGTTGTTAGCCGTGGCAATAAACATTACCTCAGAGAGGTCGATAGGATAATCAATGAAATGATCCAAGAAGCGATTATTTTGGCTAGGATCGAGCAGCTCGACCAAGACACCCATGATATCCATACGAGCCTCTTCGGTGACACGGTCGATTTCGTCGAGAAGAATAATGGGGTTTTTTACTCCGGAATCACAAAGAGCCCGAGCGGCGTAGCCGGGTTCGGCTTCGATATGAAGTCGGGATTCTCCACGAAGGTCTTTGGCTGATCCCAAACCTCCAAAGGGGATACGGGCGATGGGACGCCCGAGAGCCTCAGATAAGGCGTAGGCAAAAGTAGTTTTTCCTGTACCGACGAGACCGACAAGGCAGATAATGGGGGCACGGGCTGCGCCGAGATTTCGGCTAGCACGAAGCTTAAGAACCGACATGTATTCGATAATTCTTTCCTTAACCGATTCCATGCCGTAGTGACTTTTGTCCATGGTCTCTTTGATTGCGACAAGATCAATAGGCCTGTCAACACGCTTTACCCAAGGTACTTTGATAATCCAGTCGATATAGTGAGAAACTTTTTCGAATTCTTCCGAATAAAACCCTTGAGTGAACATGCGCTCCAGTCGAGCAACCATGTCGAGAGCTTTCTCTTTTAATTCTGGAGGCATCTCCACCCCTTCGAGTTTTTTGTTGAGAAGATCAAGATCACGTCTCGCGATTGAATTGATCTCTGAAGTTGGTGCAGAATTATCCATCTGGATTCATTCTAGCAAAAAATCCCCCACTGATAGCGGGGGAGAGAGGAGATCACGATAGTAAAAGAAGTACAAGCAACCATAGTAGGAGAAATACCAAAGAGAGCAAGAATATACCAATTACTTTGGTCTCTAACGATTGCTCAACTTGGACAACCATGAGATTATCTGAGTTCAGAGTGATTTCTATCAGTTGACCATCCATTATTTCCCAATTACTGACGGGAAACTCGCTGGCTGAAACAAAAAACCGGTCTTGGCTATCAGGTTCGGCTAGTAGACGAGCATCACCAGCGTAAATGCGAAAATAGCTATCATCAACGGCGGAGATTGAGACGGTGTCGACCCCAGAAATAGTAACAAGGTCACCCTGATCGACGAGGATGTGAACAGTTGTGCCATAGGTGGTGGTAGTACGGAATAGCCACCATTCTAGACAGACAGCCAGAATCACAAAGACAAAGGTAAAGATTATCTGACGGTTTTTCATGACATCTCCTTCAAAGAGCTGGGATGAAGAGATTCTATCAGATTTTATCTGGTGTCGCGGAATTTGCTGAAGGAAGGACGACCTGCACGTCCGGCAGACGGGCCACCAGGTCGGCCTCCACGGTCTTCATGCCTACGGGCAGACGGGCCACCCCGACTGCCTCCACGATCACCGCCGCCGCCGAAACTTCGACCGCCCGAAGGTTGCCCCCCGCCAAAACCGGAACCACCTTCCGGACGAGGTGCCCTGATCGGGGATTCGCCCTCTTCCAGCATGGTTAGGTTTACTCTGCCCATAGAATCGATTTCGTAGCACTTGACCTGAACCCTGTCACCCATTTTCATGGCTCGGAAAGTGTCAGGATGTACTTGACTGACGTGAACCAGGCCATCTTTACCGGGGATAATATTTACAAAAGCGCCAAAGGCTTCAATGCGAACAACAGTTCCTTCATAGGTTTTACCCACTTCGACTTCGGCAACCATAGAATCAATATAAGCGATGGCTCCATCAACTTTTGCCTGATCTCTTCCGGTAACTGTAACGCGGCCATCTTCTTGAATATCGATTTCGCAATCAAAATCTTCCTGAATTTGGCGAATCATCTTACCACCAGGTCCAATGATTTCACCGATCTTGAGCTGAGGAACTTTGGTAGACATAATTCGGGGAGCATATTGTGAAAGTTTAGGACGAGGAGCCGAAAGAGTTTCGTTCATTATGTCGAGTAGCTTTAGACGCCCGCGCTTGGCCTGTTCTAAGGCTTTGACTAAGATACCGGCATTGACTCCGGTGACCTTAATGTCCATTTGGAGGGCGGTAATACCGTCAACTGTTCCGGCAACCTTGAAGTCCATATCACCTAGGTGATCTTCCAAACCGCTGATGTCCGTCAGAGTTACATATTTGTCACCTTCGGTCACAAGACCCATGGCCACTCCGGCGACCGGTTTCTTGAGAGGTACCCCAGCATCCATAAGTGACAAGGTTGATCCACAGACAGAGGCCTGTGAAGTAGAACCGTTACTGGACATGACCTCGGAAACTACACGAATAGCGTAAGGGAAATCGTCGGTGGAGGGTAGCATGGGGAAGATGGCTCTCTCGGCCAAAGCACCATGACCAATTTCTCGGCGACCGGTACCGGGACGGCCCACTTCACCGGAAGCGTAGCCCGGCATATTGTAGTGGTGCATGTATCTCTTGGTGGATTCACCTTTCATACCATCGATCAGCTGTTCGCGAGCAGGTGAGGCTAAGGTCACGACAGAAAGTACGTGAGTTAGTCCTCTTTGGAAGAAGGCAGAGCCGTGAGTGCGAGGCAAGAGGCCAACTTCGATATTGATCTTTCTGATCTCTTCGATTTCACGTCCGTCTGGTCTTTTTCCATCTTTGAGAATACCGGCACGAGCTAAAGTTCGGAGCATGCCATCGGCAACTTCGTTGATTTGGTTTGGGTTTATTTCCGGGTGAGCAACGGCAATCGAGGCTGTGTATTCGGCCATCTGAGTGCCGGTCTTTTTGGCTTCATTAACCAATATCTCATCGATATTCTTGATTTCGTCTTTGACCAATTTTTCTACAGCCGGATCAATTTCCGAGAATACTAAAGTGCGTTTCTTCTTGCCGTTTTCTTTGGCAAATTTTTCGATAGCGTCGCAGATAATGTCCACATTTTCCTGGGCAAACTTAAGAGCCCCAATCATTTTTTCTTCAGATACTTCGTTAGCGCCTGCCTCGACCATACTAATACCACCTTTGGGACCGGAAACGACAAGATCAAGTGGTGAAAGGGTCTTTTGTTCCGAGGTGGGATTCACGATGTATTGACCGTCGGGAGTCATACCAAGCCGAATGGCACCGACAGGGCCGGCCCAAGGATAGTCGGAAATAGAAACGGCGGCGGAAGCGGCAATCACGGCCAAGATTTCCGGCTCTTCCTGCCCATCAATGGATAGAGGTGAGGCCATAATCTGAACTTCATTGCGACTGCGCTGATCAAATAAAGGGCGAAGCGAGCGATCAATCACCCGACCGGTGAGGATTTCATTTTCGGAAGGTCTGCCTTCACGTTTGATAAAACGACTGGAACTAATGACTCCTCCGGCGTAAAGCTTCTCCTGATAATCAAGAGAAAGAGGAAAATAATCGATGCCTTCTTTGATTTTTTTGGAAGCGACAACGGCGGCGGTTACAATCGTATCACCACAGCGAACGGTAACAGAGCCTGAAGCTTGCGCGCCGAAGCGACCGGTTTCGATGATAATGGTTTTACCATTGAAAACAATGGTGGTGGATGGATAGGTCATATCCGGTTTCCTTTCTTGCTATGTGCGCTCCACCGCAGGGTCTTGAGAAGAAAACAGAAAGAACCAAAGCAGATTTTCTCTATTTACTCCTCAATAGACTTGATGGTCCCGCCTAGGGCGGGAGACATAATTAGTCGGCTGAGCGCAACTGACTTGTAATTTTAAGTGACTTGGCGACTTCAAGGTAGTCTTTAGGATTGGACTTACTGAGATAGTTAAGAAGACGTCGGCGTTTACTAATGATTTTGAGAAGTCCACGGCGAGAGTGATTGTCCTTTTTGTGGACCTTAAGGTGCCCGGTTAGCTCTTCTATTTGAGTACTCAGAAGAGCAATCTGTACGCGAGGAGAGCCGGTGTCCTTAGGGCTGGCGGCGAATTTTTTTATGATGTCTAGTTTGGTGTCAGGTTTTAGAGCCATATCAATTGGGTATTGTATCAGATAGAGCGGGTTTTGTCAGCAAAACAGGCAGGTGGTAATCCACCTGCCTGCTAAGCACTCTAATTCTTTACTTTTTGACGCAGCAATTTGATGGAGTGATGGGGCGAAGGCCTGCCTCACACTTGCCATTACTTATCATTCCGTACTGTGCACAGGTGGGACGAACTCTTTTCCCGACGTCACAAGCACACTTTAGCTTTCCGTCATTACCTTTCTGACCTGTAGCATTACAAACACCGCCATTACACGTGGCACCGTCACTCTTTCCTTGACAACTAGCCGCTGAAGCGTTCGAACAGTTACCTTGAGTTCCTCCACCACCTCCGCCACCGCCAGATGATGAACTGCCACCGCCAGATGATGAACTGCCACCGCCAGAACAAGCATTGTCAGAAATACATTCAAAGTCGTCTGGCCCACCGACTCGATTGCATCTACTTCCTACAGAGCAGCCACCTACAGACCCGCAGTTCCCTGAAGTGCCAGGATCACCACATTTTAACTTCGCACAGGTGACATCTGATCTGCATGCGTATTCTCCCGCGCCCATTCGTGTGCATTTTGATCCAACAGAACACCCTCCGGCTACGCCACACTTTCCGAATGTTGTGCTATCGCAAGACGCCGCCATGGGATTGCTTTCGGGGGCGTTGGGGGCTACTTGCCCTTGACTACTAAGTTTGTTTGATACAAAAAATGCCGCAGCTGCCAAGACGACGATTGCCAAAACCGTCAATAGTCCTCTTAACATCTGAGACTTTTGTTTTTTTGGTTTAAGTCCCTTCATATTTTTTAATATTGTGGTCCAAATAATAGAGGACCTGTATTCAGAATAATCTATTTTTTGAAAATCAACAAGATGGTGAGGGGAACTAATGAACTTGCATGGTGGACAATTCCTGTACAAAAAAAGACCCCGCATGGGGGTCCGGAAAACTAGGCTCTTTTGCCCTGACTGACACGCAGTACACTTGCGTACATCTTTTTAGCTTGTCTGTATATCTCGAGCTGACCTTCTGGGATCAGAATCTCCATAGTCTCGTAACGGTTAAGGACCTTGTAGGATTTTCCTACGAGTACACGGAAGTCACCGACAGAAGCCATTCCTAGCCATAGGATAAATTGGGCTAACATGAGCTTAAGTCGTCTGTCCCCTGAAAGAGAGAACGAACGATATTCTTTGAGGGCGTCGGCGAAGTTTTTTAGGCCTTCTTGTTTGGCCAACGTCAAAAATTCCGGAAACTCTTCCAGGTTGTGACCAATATCGGCAAAATCGGTCAAAATAACGGGTTTCATAGAACCTCCTTATTAGCGTGCGAAGCTAACGAGAATTGTACTACAGATCGGTGGCGCGGAAAATTTTGGGCTTGGTCCAGTCTTGTGGAACGACCTGGCTGGGTAAATTAGACGGTGGTATGACATAGGGAGTGTCCGCTACCGGTGAATCTTCCTCCGTAGGAAAGGGGACGTCCTCCTGTTCGGCAGAGAGGTTTTCTTCCAGGTCGTCATCCTCGTCATCAGGAGCAGAAGGAGCCTCGAAGAAAGCCGGCTGAGCGAAGCGGGGAACAAAGGCAAGCTGGTTTGGCAAACGGGCCCCATGCCGCATGAGGAAGGCGATGGTCGAAAAAGTGTCCGCAGTCATGCGAGGACTAGTGAGATTCTTGGTCTCCCCGTAGATGGTACCCAGAAGATTTTTGGCCGCTTCGGGGTCTGGTTTGATACCAGCCCTGTCCATAAGAAGAGCGACTAGTTCGGAGAAAGAACCGGAGGTGTGATGAAGAGAATTCTTGGTGAACTGAATTGGCTTGGGAGTAATGTTTAGACTAAGGATCTTGGCTTCATCCAAAAACTTTTTTTCGTCAGCGTAGATTTTCCCCAGCTCTTCCAGAGAACCAATTCCTAATGTTATGACCAGGTCGGCCGAAGCGCCGGAGTAGGCATATTTGACGTTACTGACATCGGGAACAGGTGCGTTCGCCTTGGGCTTGATCATTAAATAGAACTTACCATCGGGGCGGACATCATAGTCGACTTTCTCCAGGTCGTCTTCGTGGTAATCAAAAGAGATGACTAGATTTTGGGCGCCGATGCTGTCGGTAATTTCTTGGGCGCCGTGCAATTTGGAGCCGATATGTACTTCACTACCACAGCCAATTTGAGATTTCTTGCCAACTGAAAGAAGCGTCAAGTGTAGACTTAAACCGGCGGAGACCAGATCTTCTGATGGATCCGGGGGGAGAGCAACAATGATTGAGCTGGTGGAGTCGAGGAGGTTTTTGGCTGATAAAAACTGATTTTGATCTTCCATGATTAAGCCTGCTTACTGGCGGGCAGGACTTCAATAGTAGTTGCCGTCATTATATCACCGGGTTTGAATTCAATAGGAGGAATGAGAGTAATGCCGAACTCTTGATCTTTTTTGACTTCCGAAACTTCTGATTTATTTGCCTGCAATGAAGAAATTCTTGAGTTCTGAATCTTATCAGTAATTTTGATTTTTCCAGAAATGACAACACATCCGTAAACGATTGTTCCTCCAAAATTAAACACCTTAAGGATGGTTGCTTGACCGGTTTCAATTATTTTAGGTCCTTGAGCAATTGTCTTTTTTTCTTGAAGGTCCTTTATATAGTCAAAGAGCTGATAAATGATTCGGAAATTAGAAAATTTTATTTTCTCGATCTCGGCCAATTTTGCGACAGAACTAGATATGTGAATATTAAACCCTAGAATCTCGGCTTTGGAGGAGGAGGCAGTCTGGATATCCGCGTCCGAGACATTGCCCACAGATGAATAGATAACGTTGGCTTGGTCCTTGATAGATCCCAAAATTGCTTCTAGAGACCCTTGTACATCGGCCTTCAGAAGGATGGTGGGTTTTTCGGAATTAGGCGTTGTTGCGTCGTCTTCGGCTCCTCGCAATGACGACGTTTGTACGGGGATTGCCACTCCTGGAGATATATCGGGCGATTCGTGAATCGCCCCTACAGAGGACAAAATTGGGGTGCTGGTTAGAAGATCTCCCACAATGGGGACAACGGAAAGGCCGATCACCTGAAACGGAGTTGACGGTGTGGCTTCGAGAAGTGTTTTCCCGGTGTAATCAATCATGGATCGTATTTTGCCGATGTTTTTCTTTAATAAAAACAAATTATCATTTTTTCTAAAAATCCCCCTTTTCACTAGAAGGGTGGCAAGGGGACCAATTTGTGGATGAAGAGAGGATTCAATAACTAAGACCGTCGCAGGGCTTTCGGCGGAGCTGTCTTTGAGCTCTTCTAGTTCGGCGAGCAAGAGAATAATCTCCAAAAGATCGTCAACCCCCGTGCCGGTCTTGGCGGATATATTGACCAAGGGGATGTTCCCGCCGTACCCTTCTACATAAACACCATTATTTGCCAGATCTGTTTTTACTCTGTCGGGATTTATACCGGGTAAATCCACCTTATTGACCGCGACAACAAAGGGAATACCGGCAGACTTGATGTGTTCGATTGATTCGATTGTTTGAGGCATGACGGAATCGTCGGCAGCCACAAGAAGAATCGCTACGTCTGCGGCCTGTCCACCACGACGACGCATGGCTGAAAAAGCCGCATGGCCTGGTGTGTCAATGAAGGTGACCTTTTTCCCTTTATATTCGATTTGATAAGCACCAATGGCTTGAGTGATGCCTCCGATTTCTCCGGCGGCGACTTTTGCCTTACGGATTCGATCCAGTAAAGAAGTTTTGCCGTGATCGACGTGTCCAAGAATAGTAACCACCGGCGGTCTGCCCACCTCGGCGGGCAGGGTGTCCTTAATGTTTTCTGGCATAGGATTTAATTAGCTTTTGTATGAGGCGAGTTGGACCTTGATTTTCTCAAGTGTCTTGGGGCCGATGCCTTTGACAGCGTCCAATTTGTCTTCCGTGAGATCTTCGATGTGAGTGAGACCGGCTTCGACCAGGATGTTTCGGGCTTTGGTCTCGAGGTCAAGTTGGTCTATTTCGTATTCCTCTGCACCAGTAGCTACTATCGCCGACTCGGAAGAGGCCTGATCGGAAATTATTCTTAGTTTGGAGCCGGTGAGTTTGGCCGCGAGTTTGACGTTTTGACCACCTCGTCCGATGGCAAGAGAGAGCTGATCAGAAGGAACCGTAACTGTGGTTTCACCAGACCGGCTGTCGAAAGAAATATTAAGGCCGTCGGCAGGGGCCAAAGCAGATTTGATAAATTTATCTTTATCTTCAGCATACTGGATAATATCGATCTTTTCGTTGTTTAGGTCATTGATGACAGCTTGGACACGGACACCTTTTTGTCCGACGCAAGAGCCGACCGGATCGACGCCAGCCTGGGTTGACTCCACAGCCACCTTAGAACGGGAGCCGGGTTCGCGGGCGATGGCTTTGATGACAACTGCGCCGGAACTGACCTCGGGGACTTCTCTTTGGAAGAGTCCCGCCAGAAGACGATCGTCGGCACGGGAAACAATTATTTGTTTACCTTTGATGGTTTCGGAAATTTCTTTGAGATAGACACTGAGACGAGAGTTCAGGCGATAAAATTCAGTGTGAACTTGCTCTTCCGGAGGCATGACGGCTTGGCCCCGACCGAGGTCGATGACGACGTTGCGGCCATCCATCCGCTGAACCATGCCGGTCATAACTTCACCGATGTGTTCCTGGTAATCGGCCAAGACTGAATCACGTTCGGCTTCTCTAATGGTTTGAAGAATAACCTGTTTGGCTGCCTGGGCAGCAATACGGCCGAAACCCGGAGGTGTAATTTCCTTAAGGTCTTTCTTTTTGGCATCTTCCTTGCCAACAAAAAGTCGGAATTGGCCATTTTCAGAGTCGACGTCGGCAGTGACAACGAGCTCATCTTCCTCGAATTTTAGTGCCTGTTCGGGATAGTCTTTTTTGAAGGAAGCCACCAGAGCTCCGTTGATGGCATTAAGGACTATCTCGGGAGAAATACCACGTTCGGAACAGATTTGATTGATAGCGGCGGCAAATTCGGTGCGGGCAGAAAGAGTTTGTGTGTCCATGGGTTGGTTATTGGTTCTTAGTTATTGGTTATTAGTTAATGGGTGGAGGGTTTATTAAAAAGAGCGACCCGAGCCGCTCAACCTGAAAACCACAATCCTAAGAGAGATTATAGCGCATTTGCCAAAAAAAATCTCAGCTACCAGGGCTGAGATTTTTTCAAATCCAAAGGAAAGTGGACTTCTTGAGTGTTTCTGCTAATTTTTTTTGTGGAACCACAAACTTGGAGCCACCGTCCCCCTCAATAACCTTGACATCTTCAGAAGCACCAATGTAATCCAAAGCTATTGAAAACTTTTCGAAATGAGACGAACCAAATGTAATGTTTCTTTTGGCGCGTTGCACTAATTCTTCAAGCGGCATTGCACTCCAGGCACCACGCTCAAGAGCGTAATCAGCGATCATTTGAACAACCGCCTCCTCTTCTGCGTTCCCCCACTTACTGCCTCCAAAGATACAACTTTGCTTATTCTTGGGAAGCTCTGGGAAATCGGCTTGATTGACCACCAATCGTTCATCATCGGACTCATGTTCATGTAGTATGGCCATTTTTGCGTTTTCTCCTATTTTGTTAATTTATAGGTGTATTTTGAGAGAGAGAGGGAGGAAAGTCAAATTTTGTGCCTAGAGGATGGATTCCTGGTCAAGCTCGGAATGACGATAAACATTGCTTATTCAACGGACTCGCCCTATAATATTTGACTTTTGGGCACGGGTGTGGTACAGTATGGTTCAACTTGAGGTTAAAAACTCAATAATCTTGCATCTTTACAGGAGTGAAAATGGCATACGAAATCGCAGATGAATTACTTCTCAAGCCCGAAGAAAAAACGAGTTTTGATTTCCGGATGAGTCGTTGTGGCATAGGAAACGCCATCTCCAAGGAAATGATGGTGGCCATCAACCCATTGCTCAACAGCCTTGAGTTTCGGGTAACTGATGACGGCAATGGATTTGTCTCGGTCTGGGTAAATCACTCAGTGTATGACGTCCATATCGCCCAGAAACAACACGCCTCAGACAAGAAAGATATGAAGAAGGCGATTAGCGCCCTTCCCAGGCTGGTAATGGTGCTCGTGGTCGCCTCGTTGGCGATTAGCGCCGCGGTGGCTTGGAAAATCGCAGTTCTGGCCTTCTTGTTCCCTGGCCTCGCGGCCGTTGGCTTTGGAACAGCCTTTGTATACGGGCTTATCACGTGCATGGGAGTAAGCGCTCTGATCACCGTTGCGTACATCCTGAACAGGGGCCGCTCGTAAGCCCCGTTCTATAAAAGAACTCGACCACATGGTTGAGTTCTTTTTTTTGTGGAAAAATTAGGATAAATCGTCGAATTTTTTGAGGAGGTCTTTTTGTTTGCCCGAAAGACGTGAAGGCAATTTGATGACAAAACGGATATAGAGGTCACCGTGTCGATTGGACTGTAGATGTTTAATGCCCTTGCCGGTTAGCCGGATAACTGATTCGGGCTGGGTACCTGCGCGGATGCGGACCTTAAGTTCCCCCTCAAGAGTGGGTACGACCGTTTCACCACCCAAAATGGCGAGAGTAAAAGGAATTTCATGATTGACGATGACATCGTTTCCTTCCCGCTTAAAGACCTTGCTCGGCTTAATCTCAAAACTAACATCGAATTCGTTGTAACGAATACGGTTACCTTCGTCGACTCCGGCCGGAACTTTCACTGTGTACTGCTTTCCTTGATGGACGATTGTTTTTTCGACGCCGCTAACCGCTTCCATGAAATCTAGCTTGAGAGAGTAGTGGGGTTTAGCTTGACGTCTGCCCTGAGTTCCACCACCAAAAAAAGAGCTAAAAATATCAAAGGGGTCGGAGAAGCCGCCCTGGCCTCCAAAAAGATCTTCAAAGTTGATATTGCCGCCGGTGGAATAGTACGAAGAAAAAGGATTGCCGGAAGATTGCTGGCCGAAGGGGTTGAAGCCGGTGCCGCCCCCGAAGGCAGCATGACCAAACTGATCATATTTGGCTTTCTTTTCCGGACTACTAAGAACTTCATAAGCCTCGTTGATTTCTTTGAATTTCTCGGTGGCATCTTTCTCTTTGTTCCGATCAGGGTGCCACTTGAGAGCCAGCTTCCTATAAGCAGATTTAATCTCTGCCGCAGAAGCAGATTTGTTTACACCTAAAATATCATAGAAGTCGCGGGTGGTGGCCATTGAATTATTTTACTTTGTTATGCGGGACCAATGAGGAATCTCCTACAGGGAGAGGTCACTGGACGACTTCGCCCTCCTCGGCCGATTTGGTGTCGGTTTTGGCTTCGGAGGCGTCACCTTCGGCTTTGGGTGCGTCAGTGGTCGACTCAGCAGGTTTGTCCTTCTCGGCGGCGGCCTTGTAGAGAGCTTCGGCGTGTTTTTGGACCAACTCAGTAGAAATTTTTAGTTTGGCGTCGAGAGACTCGACGGTGGCCGATTCGCTCTTGACTTCTTTTTCAAGTTCGTCCAATGATTCGGTCATTTCTTTGGCTGCATCTGCGCCGAATTTGTCACCGGCATCTTTGAGAACTTTTCGAGTTTGAATAATTAAAGTATCGGCTTCGTTTCTCTTGTCGACCAGCTCCTTTTTCTTCTTGTCCTCTTCAGCGTATTTCTGAGCATCCTGTTTCATCTTCTCTACCTCATCATCGGAAAGATTGGTGGCGTTTTTGATGGTGATTTTCTGCTCTTTTCCGGTGGCTTTGTCTTTGGCCGAGACATTTAAAATGCCGTTGGCATCAATATCGAAGGTAACCTCGATTTGAGGAATTCCGCGAGGTGCGGCAGGGATACCATCCAGAATAAAACTTCCAAGCGTTTTATTGTCGGAAGCCATCGGACGCTCTCCCTGAAGAACATGAACCTCGACCTGGGGCTGATTATCGCTCGCGGTGCTAAATACTTGAGATTTACTGCTGGGGACGGTAGTGTTTCTTTCGATCAAAGGAGTCATCACACTACCCATGGTTTCGATACCAAGTGTCAAAGGGGTTACATCGAGCAAAAGAATATCTTTGACGTCTCCGGAGATAACCCCACCTTGAATTGCTGCACCAAGTGCCACCGCTTCGTCGGGGTTAACGGACTTGTTGGGCTCTTTACCAAAGAAGTCTTTGACTACTTGCTGGACCTTGGGCATACGGGTCATACCTCCAACGAGAATTACTTCGCCAATGTGAGATTTTTCTATCTTGGCGTCCGCCAAAGCTTTTTTGCAGGGTTCGATAGTTTTTTTAATCAGATCATCGACCAATTCCTCAAGTTTGGCGCGAGAAATCTTCATGGTAAGGTGTTGGGGTTGGCCATCTTTTTGAGTAATAAATGGTTGGTTAATTTCTGTCTCTGTAGCAGATGAAAGTTCGATTTTGGCTTTTTCGGCGGAGTCTTTGATACGTTGAAGAGCTTGCTTATCGAGGGACAGGTCAACTCCGGTCTCTTTTTTGAATTCAGAAACTACGTAATCAATGAGTCGTCGATCAAAATCATCACCCCCGAGAAAAGTATCACCATTGGTGGACTTAACTTCGAAAACTCCATCACCAAGCTCAAGTATGGAAACATCAAAAGTACCGCCACCAAGGTCGTAAACAACAACGGTTTCGTTTTTTCCTTTGTCCAGGCCATAAGCTAGGGCGGCGGCTGTTGGTTCGTTGACAATTCTTTGAACATTTAATCCGGCGATTTCTCCTGCTTGTTTGGTAGCTTGGCGCTGAGAATCATCGAAGTAAGCAGGGACGGTGATGACGGCATCAGTCACGGTAGTTCCCAAATACGCCTCGGCATCCGCTTTGGCCTTTTGAAGAATCTTGGCTGAGATTTCTTGAGGAGTAAAGGTTTTACCGCCAAGATTGATGACGGCCATACCGTCTTTGCCTTCGGCTATTTCATAAGGAGCAATCTCCTTGGTTTTTTGAGCTTGTTTGCCGGTGAATTTTTGGCCCATTAATCTTTTGACGGAGAAGACGGTGTTTCCGGAATTAAGAACCATTTGACGTTTGGCCACATCCCCCACCAAACCCTTGATTGGTTCGACAATGGAAGGAAAAGTGTTGCGCCCCTCAGATGAAGGAATTATTTTGGCGGTTCCGCCTTCCATAACGGCGACGGCCGAGTTGGTAGTACCAAGATCGATTCCGATTATTTTTGACATATTATTTTTTTATTTTTAATTAATTTGTAATGCCTGAGCCGACTTTTACCTTAGCGGGACGGAGAACTTTATCAAAAAGATAATATCCACGGGATACGGTTTCGATAACTTTATCTTTTTTCCCAGGGACAACTTCAGTGCAGTCCATGATCAAAGGATCAAACTCTTTCCTGTCAGACTCGATTAGAGAGAGTCCTTCCTGACTGAGTGTTGAATTGAATTGGTCTATGATAATTTTGAGCCCAGGATCTTTGAGATGAGCTTGTGCCATCTCGAGTGCATCCATATTCAAGAGAAGTTTTTCGATAAGGGAAGCCGAGGCCATCTTAATCAAAGTGGACTCCTGTTCTTTGTATCGTCGCTGCTGATTTTGATAATCGGCCAGAACTCTTTTGTAATTGTTTTCCAGCTCTTCAATGCGGGATTTTAATTCCACAAATTCTTCGGTCTTTTTGAGAGAAGTTTTTTTTACCATTCTTGAGCAATTTGATTAACTAAATTGGCTACGTAGCGAACAAAGGGTATGTTTCGATCATATTCCTGACGGCTGGAGCCAATAATTCCAAGACTGCCACGTTTACCACCAATGTGGATGTCTGCGAAAACCCAACTGACTGGCTGGAGGAGAGTGACCCCAATTTCGTCACCCACCAAGATATGAATGGGTGAACTACCGGAAGCCCGTCCAAAGATATCCATCAGCCTTTGTTGCTGATCAAGAAGATAAAATATTTCGCGGGTAATGTCGAGATGATTTTCAAATTCGATAGAGTTAAAAAGATTGGCATAACCCGAATGGTAGGTCAACCCCTCGTCGGTGGCGGCTACACAGAGAGCCTTAGTTCTTTCTGCCAGAACCTTGGTAGCTTCCCGCATAAGGTCGTCCCGGTTATAACGGTGATCCCAGACGCGCGATTTGACGTTGACTTCCTCGGCGACAGAAAGCTCCTTCTCTTTCATAAGCTCGTTGACGTAAAACTTAATGGCCATAGGTGTAGGGACACGTCCGGAAGAGGAGTGAGGCTGAGAGAGAAGGCCTTTTTCTTCAAGGGTAGCCATCTCATTTCTGAGGGTGGCGGGAGAGACACCAAGCCGATATTTGTTCTCCAAAGTAACAGAACCTACCGGTTCGGCAGTAAGAGTGAACTCTTCAACAATAGTCTTGATGATATTAATCTGTCGTTCGGTGAGATCCATTTAGCAGTATGATAGCATGAGTGATAATCCTCCGTCAAGCGAGTTGATGAGTTGCCATTAAATGAGGTAAAGTAAATTGATGGCCACAAAAAAAGAAATTATACGCGGACTATTTCCGCTGATTTTTGGATTGATAGTGGTAATTTTGGTAGTTGTAGTCATCCCTACAGCCGTGCAATATGTTGGGAAGGCTGCCGGAGTGCAGGCCAGCTTGGTATTTAACTACGAAGGTGTTCTGGGCAAAATGCCTCAGCCATGGAGGAATCTAGGTCAAGGAGGAGAAGAGCCAAAAGAAATGCTGGCACCGGTAGTTGAAGCAGTAAAAGCGTTAAAGCCAGAGTACGTCAGACTTGATCATATTTATGACGCTTTTAGGGTAGTTTCAAGGAGGGATGGCCAACTTGCCTTTGATTGGACAGGGCTTGATAAAGCGGTGGATACGATACTGTCGGCTGGGGCAAAACCATTTCTTTCTTTGTCTTATATGCCGGAAGCTATTTCTACAGGAGATATGGTCTCACCGGCTAAAGATTGGAACGAGTGGGGACAAGTAGTCCAAGCAACCATAGAACATTACAGTGGAAGGGCTCAAAAGAATATAGATGGTGTAATTTACGAAGTATGGAACGAGCCGGATTTGTTTGGCGGATACAAAACGTATGGAGATAAAAATTATTTGGATATGTATTCCGCTTCGGCGAGAGCGGCGGCTAGAGTTCGCGGTGCCAACGAATTTGAAATTGGCGGTCCGGCAACAACGGGTCTTTATCAAAATTGGCTGGAAAGATTAATTAAGTACGTAGATTCAAATAACCTGAGAATGGATTTCGTCAGCTGGCACCGGTATTCCTATGATCTGGAGCAGTATGAGAGAGACTCCAAACAAGCCAGAAAGTGGGCAGAAAATATTCCGGCGCTTGTCAATCTCAGATATTACGTAACAGAATGGGGGCACAATAGCGAAATTGATCCCGGTTACGACGGGAGATTTGGAGCGATCCACACTCTTGCAGGAGCCCGCGCAATGATGGGATCAATTGACAGAGCTGTCCTGTTTGAAATTAAAGATGGACCGGGAACTGAAAAGTATTGGGGCAGATGGGGAATTTTGACGCATGAGAAGTTTGGATCCCCGGAGAAAAAACCCAGATACTATGCTTTGCAATTTTTGAACGATTTAGGACCTTACAGAACAAGTGTGTCGGGAGAAGGTTCGTGGGTAAAAAGTATTGCCTCGACAGATGACAAGGGAAATTTGAAAATCATGGTGGTAAATTATGACCCCAAAGGCTCACATTCCGAGGCCGTGCCCATGACTTTTGAGAATCTCCCTAAGGGAAACTTCAAGATTACCAGAACAGAGTTTATGGGTAATAGCAGAACTTTGAATGTAGCTACCACTTCGGCAACTTGGAAAACTTCCGAGTTCTTTGCTCCCAATTCGGCGGCCATGTTCACAGTGGAGTTTTAAAAAACACCCCGGTGAAGGGGTGTTGAAATCTGTTTTCTACTTCCGTTAAATCCGTAACTTTAGGGTACCCGAAAGCAAGCGGCCACCAATTTTAGGTCCGGCCGAAAACCGTATTTTTGACAGACGGACTCGAACTGCTTTAAGGTAAAGCCCGGACGTTGGGTAGCCGGGGTATTGAAAAACCATTCATTGATCCCTTCGTCCATCTTTGTTAAAGTAGCTGTCCATAAGGCAGGAAAATCATGACCCTCCTCCAACTCTTGAAGGCGTTTCCAAGCAAAAGCCAACCATTTTTGGAAACCGGAGGGTTCGGGCCATATCCCGGCCTTACAGCCGGCGAGCTCAAGCAGGGTCCTGTCGATACGCCATTTCAATGCATTCAGACAACACATGTCCGATTTGGAGAGAGTTAAATGGTACGGATGTTCAATGGATTCGAGATGAACAACAGGATTTTCGATGTCCCAGCGCTTGAAAGCGAGGAAGCGGCCAAGGTATCCAACCGGGGAAAAATACTCAATTTGACTAGGAGTAAAAGGATTACGCGGTTTATACATACATCTCCTTTGTAAAAGAACTTCGAACCGAAATTGTGGAATTATTTTATCACCTCAGGACTTGGCGATGGCCAGAAAGGCCTCTTGGGGAACAGAAACGCGGCCAAATTGTTTCATGCGAGCCTTACCTTTTTTTTGTTTATTGAGGAGTTTGAGGTTACGGGTGAAGTCCCCTCCGTGAAGCTTGGCATCGACGTCTTTGCGGTAAGCCTTGATAGTTTCGCGAGCGACAATTTGACCCCCGATAGCGACTTGAATAGGAATTTCGAATTGTTGTCTTGGAATGGATTCCTTCAGTTTCTCGGATATTCTTTTGCCTTTGTGATAGGCCTTTTCTTTGACCGTTATAACACTCATGGGAGCAAAAAGTTCGTGGTTGAGAAGCACATCGAGCTTGACTAATTCGGCCTCCTGCCAGCCTGCCAGCTCGTAGTTCATGGAACCAAAACCCTGGGAAACACTCTTGAGGCTATCATGAAGGGTGGTAATTACTTCGATGAGTGGTAAGAAATAATCTATCTCAACCAGCTCATCTAAGTAAGACACGTTGACGAGATTACCTCGAAGCTCTTGGCAAAGTTCCATGACGGCACCGACATATGGAGAAGTCACGACGATATTAACGGCGGCCATTGGTTCGTATCCTTGGGAGATAATAGCCGGATCGGGAAAATCTGAAGGAGAACTAAAGATTTTTTCCTCACCGGATCTGAGTTTGACCTTGTACTCTACGGAAGGAGAAACGGAAATAACGGGTAGTCCGAATTCTCTTTCCAGTCTTTCACCGACCACTTCGGAATGTAACATCCCAAGGAACCCAACCTTTACACCTTGCCCGAGAATGGGAGAATTTATGCCTTGAGTGGTAAGCGATGAATCGTTTAATTTTAATTTTTCCATAGCATCGACCAAATCACGATACTGTGAACCTTCAGCCGGATAAAAATCTAAAAATACGTTTGGATGTATTTTTCTAAATCCGGGTATGGGCGAGACTTGTTTTATTTGTGAAGACGAACAGACGGTATCCCCCACCAATACATTTCGAATATCTTTCAAGCCGGTAATGATGTAACCAACGTTGCCGGCGGTTAGTATTTTTTTCTCGGTTCGTCCGGGAGAAAATATTCCTATTTCGGAAGCGGTTAGGGATTGACCGGAACTAAGAAACGATAATTTGTCCCCAGATTTTAAGTCTCCGGAAATTATTTTGACAAAGGCAATGACTCCCAGATGAGTGTCAAAAGTGGAGTTGAAGACAAGGGCGTGTAAGTAGATCTCGGATTTCAGGTCTCGGATTTCAGATGGTGATGGGAGGTCGGCGATGATGTGATCTAAGAGAGCCTCAACCCCTTCACCGGTTTTGGCAGAGACCATAAGCGGGTCGTAATCAATCCCCAGAAGCTTCTTTATTTGTCTGGATGCAGCATTCACCTCTGCCAAAGGCGCATCAATTTTGTTGACGACAGGAATAATGGCGAGCCCAAGATTCTTGGCCAATCTGAGATTGGCGACTGTTTGGGCTTGGACCCCTTTGGTGGCATCTACTAGTAGTATGGCACCTTCACAGGCTTGAAGAGCCCGCTCAACTTCGTAATTAAAATCAACATGTCCGGGGGTATCGATCAGATTGAGGGTGTAACCCTGATAACTCATAGCTACGGGTGCCAGCTTGATAGTAATTCCTCTTTCTCTTTCAATGGGATTGCTATCCAGAAGCTGTGGGGTAATCTTGTCGGCCTGAACCGTACCGGTAATTTCCAACATTCGATCCGCCAGAGTGGACTTGCCGGCATCGATGTGGGCGATGATAGAAAAATTTCTGATTAAACTGTCCATAGAACTTAGATACTGTTTGGAGTTGTTTCGAGAACCTCGTCACTACTGGCAAGTATTTTACGCCAATTACCAATCTTTTTCACGATGTCTGTGACGTCTTTGAGTTCTTCGATATCAAATAGCCAGCAGAAGAAGAGATAGACAGAGAAACCAACGGTACTAACAATGAGGGTCAGGGTAATTAGGGGAACGGTTCTGGTGGTATCAAAGATTAATTGGTCCAGAAGACGCATCGGGACCCAAAGAGAGAATCCGGTAAAGAGACTGACGAAAAGCATTTTTATAATCCTCACTGAAATACCCAAAGGACCAACTTTCCGGCGAACAACAAAGTACGACAGGAAAAAGTCTGTTAAATTGCCGATCGACATGGCTAAGGTAATGACGGCAACATCTTTTTCCATAAATAATCCCAGCAGAGAAGCCAAGCCGACAAAAACCACCATAGTAATAAATCCTATGATTAGTGGGGTTTTGGTGTCTTTTAAGGCATGAAGGGCTCTGGTTAAACTATTGGTTACTGCTTGAGGAGCGATAGCAAAGCTTAGAAAGGCTAATGCCTTGCCGGTAAGAAGAGTGGCTTCCCAAGGAAAATTCTTGGCACCAAAAGCCAGACGTACCAAAGGAATCCTCAGAACAAGAACCAAAACACTGGCCGGTAGTGCGAAGAAAAATATTTGGAGTATGGATTTGGAGAGAGTGGCTTTGAATTTTGTTTTATCTTCCAAAAGAGCTTCCTGCGCTAGAGTGGGAAAAGAAGCTTGACTGAGAGAGACCCCGAAGAGAGATATTGGCAAAACGTAGAGCTGGCGGGCAAAATTGAAGATCGAAAGGGAGCCGGCGGCAAGTAGTGAAGCCAGGTTGACTGCCACCCATCGCTCGATCTGATCGAGCCCCAGGGCTAAGGTTCTGGGAGGCATAAGTTTCAACATCGCCAAAACACCGGGGTGGTGTGGGCGCCAGACAATTTTTGGCCAGTAGCCAAGAGCTCCTGCCGTTGGAAGTTGAATCACCATATGAAGGAAAGCACCAATAATTACTCCGATAGCGGCCGAGTAAATGCCGAAACGTGATGACAGAAAGAATATTCCGGAAATAGTGCCGATATTATAGAGAAGAGGGGCGAGGGCGGGAATTAAAAAACGGCGCTGAGACTGTAGAACTCCAGTGAGAAAGGCAGAAATAGCAAAAAGGATCTGGGCCAGAGACATTAGTCGGATCAAGTTTGCCATAAGGCCTAGCTTTTCCGGAGAAAAATGAGCCAGGAGACCTGCGAAAGGACGGGCAAAGATGATGATGACAATCGAAAAGAGTAAAAGAAAGAACCCTATGGAAGTGAGGGCAGAATTGGCCAATTTGTTGGCCTCTTCCTTTGATTTGTCACAATATTCCTGATAAATTGGGATAAAAGCAGCAGAGACCGCACCCACGACCAGAAGCTGAAAGACGGTATCCGGGATGACAAAAGCGGCGAAATAGACATCGAGATCAGCCTCCATTCCTCCAAAAAAACGGGCCGCAAGCAAGTGATTCCGGATGAGACCCAAAAGAGCGGAACCCAGATAGGAAACGCCGATGATAGCCGCGGCAGAGAGAATGCTACTGCTTTTCCGGTTCAAAAACTCCTGAGACTTTGATATTATCCTGTTTACCACTTAGTTATTTTAATTCAGGAAACATAGATGTGCCAGAAGCAGAAGGTCATGATAAAATAAGCTCATGCCTATAATCAAATCCGCAATCAAGAAACTTAGAGCCGACAAGAAAAAAGCCAGCTTTAACAGATCCACCAAAACCAAAGCCAAGACGGCTGTGGATGAGTTCAAAAAAATATTGTCATTGGAGTCTCTTGGCAAGGCTTTTTCGGCCATAGACCGGGCCGCAAAAAAAGGGGTGATCAAAAAAGGAAAAGCTGACCGAGTCAAGTCGCGTTTGGCAAAGAAGATTAAATAAGGTTTCTTTGTGTTTGCGGTTTCCATTTGATAAACTGAAAGTGTGGCTGCCCAGCAAGGTGTTTTTCATATCAACTTACTACCTAAAGACAGTTTTAGTTATTCTGCCTTGGGAAAATTTCTTGCGTGGGCTACGACCACGGGTAGAGTCTTGGTGGTTTTAACGGAATTTGTAGTACTTTTGGCCTTTGGTTCACGATTTTATTTTGACAAAAAGGTCAACGATTTGAAAGAAGAAGTGGATCAAAAACAAGCTCAAATTCAAGCTTTTGCTGATACCGAGAATGAGATTAGAATTATTTTGGCCAAACAAACACCGATATCAAATTATTTGTCCGGAAATATGGCTTTTGGTCAGAGATATGAAGAACTGGGTAGGATTATGCCGAGCGGAGTCAAGCTGGAGAGGCTGACTCTTGATAAATCCGGTATGAACTTAGTTGGTGACGCGAACTCCGAACTTGGATTTTCTCAACTACTCCAAAATCTAAAAAAAATTGAAGGGGTATCGCGCTTGTCAATGAAAGAGACAAATTTTGATCAAAATACCGGAACAGTTAAGTTTAATATTCAGACCTCTTTTAAATAATGGCACTTCTAAATAACGAAAAATATTCACTTTTCTACCGAAGAATCGGCCTTATGTATCAAAGACCAGAAATTAAGGCGTCGCTTGAAGTGATTCTTTCTGTCTTTACCGTAGCCATACTAATCTTTGCCGCGGTCAGACCCACTCTGGCCAATGTGGCGTCGCTTCAAAAAAAAATAGAGGACCTGAATTCGGTAAACAAAAAATCTGACAACAAAATTGCGCAAGTATTTGCCGCCCAAACCGATATCGACAAATTTCGGGATAAACTGAGGCTATATGACGATGCTGTACCGCATGGCTTTTCCTATCATGATATGGCTGGACGAATAGAGCTAATTGCCAAACGAAGGGGGTTAGCCGTCCAAACAATTACTCTCCCGGGCGTGAAACTCTTTGGGGAGGGAAAAGGAGCCGGTGATTGGGTGCAAAAAATCACGGTGAAGAACCAGAACAAAATTGTCCAGGCTGAAGTTTCTTTTGTGGTTAACGGAAACCCAAATGAGGTAAAGGGGTTCCTGACGGAAATTGAAAACTTGGACAGACTTATTTTCTTAAACAGTGTCGCCTTGTCTGCCGAACCAGGGGAGACCAAAGGGATTTCGATCATCAAGGCCACGGGGCAGGTTTATTTTTATTTTTACGCTGAATCATGAAGTTCAGGACACACATCCAAACCTGCATTCTGCTGCAACCCTGTCTTTTCGGCTGCAAAGTCTTCAGTGCTCCTAGATGTAATATGTTTGCATTACACCTTCGTCACACTTCATACTTTTCGCTCGAAATTACAGGCTTTCGCCACGAAAGGAGGTTAGGATATGCGTCCTAGAAAGACACTGTCTATTTATGTATTATTAATAGGAGTGATGGGTTTATCTATTGTCGGTGGAGTGTTAGCTTTCCAGATTTTTTCGGCAGTAACAAAAACCCAACTAACTGCCGAACAGGTGGAAATTATTAGACCGATTGATGGCACAATAAATCAAACCGTGATTGACAACCTAGAAAAAAGGACCCCGATAAGCGAAGATGAACTTAGCAAACTTGAGATGGAGACACCGATAGAACCAACACCGACCACGTCGATAGCAACCGAGTCTGCTCAAACAACACAATTGCAATAAAATGGCCACAAAAGGATTAATGTCAAAACGAATACCGACACTGCTGGGAGTTTTTATTTTGATAGCCGGTTTGGTGGCGGGTGTAATTCTGGTCAATAAAAAAACAGGGTTCGAATCCAAGGCAGGACCCTCCGAAAGCCCAAAAAATTTAAAGATTTCAAATTTGAGTGCCACTACTTTTAGTGTCAGCTGGTCTACAGATATCCCACTTACGGGACTCATCAAGTTTTCCGAAGACCCCGTGAAGATCACCACTCCGGGAGGAGACGTTCGAGATCAAATATCAGGAACTTCTCAAAGCTATAACAATCACACCGTAAACATCTCTGGACTTTCGGCAAGTAAGACTTATTATTTTCTGGTGGTCTCCGGTTCCGGAACTTTTGATGACAACGGAAAGCCTTTTCAAGTAAGAACCGCTACCCAAGCCATTGCTCCTCCCGAAGATATTATTTTTGGGAAAGTGGTCCGAGATACGGGAGACCCCGTGAATGGAGGTATCGTATTTTTGGAAGCAGAAGGAGGGCAGACCTTGTCCACTATTACCCAAACGGATGGGACATGGAGACTTAACCTCGCCAACTCTCGAGATAAAGACGGAAAAATCTTAACTTATGACCCGGAAAAGACTCTGCTGTCAATCTTTGTCCAAGCCGGAAATACCGGAACGGCAACTGCGTTGACCGATACGAGTAAGGATCAACCGGTGCCGGATATTGTCATGGGAAAGAACCAGAGTTTTGTAGATACAGGAAGGCTATTGTCCGGAATAGAAGATATTCCTCCGGTCCAAACAGGAGAAGGTTTTCAGTTAGAAGTTTCTCAACTAACCTTATCCGATCAATTGGAGGCCACTTCTTCGGTAAAAATTTTGAACCCAGCCACAAACGGAGAAATAATTGCCACCGACAAACCAGAACTAAGAGGAAAGGCGCCGGCTGGAACGGTGATAAAACTAACTCTAAATTCGGTGGAGATGACACAAGTGGTTCAAGCCGATAATGATGGTAATTGGAAATGGACTCCCCCTCAAAAATTGGATCCTGGGCAACACACCTTGACGGTCGAGTTTACCGATTCGGCAAATCAAATACAAAGGATCGTGCGAACTTTTACGGTACTGCTTAGCAATCTGCCCGCGTTCACAGCTACCCCTTCAGCAACACCCACCGGTCTCATCGGAATTTCTCCGACGCCGACGGCGGTAACATTGACGCCAGCGATGCCGGCAACTCAATCAGCAGTTCTGGTACCGTCAGGAGAGCTGACCACCACCTTTGGACTCGCACTGCTTGGAATACTAATGCTCCTTATCGGAAGTCTTTCGAAAAAATGGCTGAAATGAACATGTTGACGTTGACAATATTTATGGATATAGTGAAACTAGGTCCTAGTTTAATGGACCACAATATATAGAGATGGACCCACAAAATCCTTTGAATCAATCTTCGAGCCAGCCATTAACTCCGGATCCGATAACTCCAGATCCAATATTGACCCCTCCCCCTTCTTCTTTTGCCTCTCCTCTTCCCGTTGCTCCTTTTACTCCGGAGAACAATATTCCACCTGTTTCGGAACCATTTACCCCGGTAACCACCACAACGACTACTACTCCATCCGAAACCATGACTTCGACAGTCACACCATCTGTTACCCCGCTTGAAACCATTGCTCCGGTAACGAGTACCACTACCACGACGACCACCACCCCAACTCCTTTGCCGGAAGCACCGGCAGAAGCTCAATGGTCGGAACAAAAGCCGAAGAGTAAGACTCCTCAGATTCTCATGGGTGTTTTGGCGTTGTTTCTAGTCGTTGGAGCGGCAGTGGGAGCATATTTTGTATCAAGTAGGGTAAGTAGTCGGCAAGCGGTGGCACCTACAGCACCGGAAAGCGAGCCATTGGCTTCTTCTTCTGATTGTTCAAATATCACTGGTGCATGTAAAGGGCTTAATGAAGGAGATACGTGTGGCACTAACAAAAAATGTAGAACTGTTGCCCCAGGTACTTTGTACTCGTGCATTTGTGAAACTGTGAGTGGGGGAAGCAGTAGTAGTGGTGGGGCAACTGTTTGTGGAGATGTGGGAACTTCCGGAAAATGTGGAGCCGAAGGTAAGTGTCCAACCGGGCAAAAATGTACAAGAGTTGGTGGTCCAGATGATTTTGAGTGTCAGGTTAACAGCGAATGCAGTGGGGGTGGGGGTAGCTCGTCTTCCGGTGGGGGCGGAGGGGGAGGTGGTGGAGGACTTTCATGCGCGACCTCATGTCCAGGAACGGTATCAAATGGAGCGTGTGAAGCCGGACTGCGGCCACTGTCATGTGCTAACTGTTGCAGTGGCGGTGGGAGCAGTAGTAGTGGAGGATCTTGCACAACCGCCAGAATCACGGCAAAGATTAAATTTTCCAAGACAGGAAAGGTGGCTGTCTATTCTCAGTCTGCCACACAATTTCGGGCAGATATTAAGCTGACCGGACCAAAAACCATATTACTCGGCGATGTATTAATTGATAATAAAGTAGCCACGGTTACAAAAACGTTTGATGTAGTAGCCGGTCAAGAATATGATTATTCCTTTCAGGTTATTTATCCTAGCCCTGTGGGAAAGAAGCCTGCGTATGGTTGGAATCCTCCACCGGTAGCAGGACAATGTGGGCCAAAAAATAATCCGGGTACCGGAGCAGGAAAGTGTGGGGCGAGGATAAACATAAACTCATTGCTGGATTATGCAAAAGCCAAGGCAAATATTACCGGTATCAAGGCAGGAACTACCGAAGCCAATATTCAATGTTGGAGTGATCCGGTTGAGTCACCACCGGACCCAATATCAGATTATGATTACAATGACTTTGCGCTAGTCTTTGGTTACGTCGGGGGAAGTAGTTCGAGCAGTTCATCAAGCTCTTCCTCTTCCAGTAGCAGTTCCAGTAGTTCGTCCAGCGCTACCTCGTTGGCTGCATGTTTGGATATCAAGATTTACTCTATGAAGACAGATGGCACGTACAACACCACTCCTTTGACAACAGCCCAATTGGGTGCGTTAAAACAAGGCGACAAAATCAGAATGGCGATTAGGGCCAATAAAGCAAATCTGAAAGCCAGATTTAGAATTGTGATCGATGAGAAGGTAGAGGAACCGCTTTGGAGAAGCAGAACTGGATTCACGGATGCAGCCAAGAGAATCTCGTACTATGACTATACCGTCACAAAACCAGGGGATTATATATTTAGAGGCCAAGTTAGCACCAAACCATAAAGAGGCATGAATACAAACAAGAAAAAAATATTAGCGGTAGTCTCTTTACTATTGATCATGATATTTGCCGGAGCCGCTGTGATGGTATCTCTCAGGACAAGCTCTCAACAACAAGTTGCCCCTACAGCCCCCGAAAGTGAGCCGATGGCGGCAGAAGATTTTGCCGATGAGGCCGATATCCCGAGCGACGAGGAAGAAGCTAGTATGGCCTTGGCCGGAACCAAAAAGCCTCTCTGTGGATCATGTAATGCCACGACTAACTGCGTAAGTGGGCTAGTTTGCGACCCAGCTGACAAACGGTGTAAGAAAAATGTAAACACTACTATTTGCTGGGATAAAGGAACTGCGTGTATAGCGAGAGCGGCAGCCGTATGTGTACCCAGTGGAGTGCTTGTTTGTGATCCAGATTGTCCCACTGCATGCGGAACGGCAGCTTCAACCATTTCTACCTGTACCAACTCTTGTGGGGTTGCCGCTACTAAGTCGTGTGCCGCAACAGCGGCGTGCGGAGTAGACGGCGAGTGGAGTGAGTGGAGTGAGTGTAGTGCTACAGCGTGTGGAACATCCGGTACCAAAACCAGAACATGCAACAACCCGGCTCCGGCAAATGGGGGCGCTGAATGCACCATGGATGATGGTAGGCTGACGACACCGACGACGCGAACCGAAACATCCGAGTGCAACGCGGCGGCGTGTGGTTGTACTCCCTCTGGAGTGATAACTTGTAGCCCTGGTTGTCCTACCACTTGTGGACTTGCAGCCTCGACCATTTCTACATGTACGAATTCCTGTGGTGCTGATGCCACCAGGTCGTGTCCTGCTACGGCAGCATGTGCAGGTGGTGCGACGGCCGAACCGACAGCTACACCGACACCGACAGCTACACCGACAGCGGAACCAACGACTGCCGCCCCAACTTCAGGTCAGGCTGCTCGTCCGACAGTTCTTCCCGAAACGGGAATACTCGATTTCCCAGGCGTAGCCGCCTTTGGTGGCGGACTGCTTCTAGCGGTCATAGGAATCCTGCTAGCCTTATAGCCTAAGGAATGAGAAAGGTACTTATGCTCTTGCGCAAGTGGGTGTTTGGTGTCATCTTGGTCGGTTTGAGCACTTATCTTTTCTTTTTCCGGCTGGATTACCCCGAGAATCTTATTTTTGATGAGACATATCACATCCCTTCTGCACAGAAATATCTTTCTGGTGTTTTTTTTCAGGAGAACCACCCTCCACTCGGAAAACTATTGATCGCTGCTGGAGAACTGATTTTTAACAGCGATGGCAACCACAATCAGTTGATTAGTATGAATAAAGTCGACGGTGACGTTGAGAAGATCGGGTATTTTGGTTATCGTTTTTTTTCGGCTCTTTTCGGAATAGGCTCGATCCTGTTATTTTATTTGCTACTATCCACAATAATCAAGAACAAGGTGATCGCTGGCGGAGTGAGTTTGGTGGCCTCTCTGGATAATGGGTTTTTGGTGCAGTCTCGGGCGGCGATGCTTGATAGCTTTTTGATTTTTTTTATTTTATTTAGCTTATTCTGTTCATGGTATCTGGCAGAGAAGAATAATAATAGATGGCAACTACTTCTTTGGTCGACCTTTTTGGGCTTATCGATTGCTGGAGCAGTGCTGATAAAACATACCGGTCTAATTACACTCTTACCGATGATCTTTTGTCTTTGGGAGTTGAGGAGGCGAGGATGGGAAGTGGTTGTTTGTGTTCTGGCATTAATACTGACTACTTTTTCAGTTGTCTATGTGGGAGTCTGGAAAACACACTATCAAATTGCCGACAAGGTTGTTTCTGAGAATTATTATGAAACTAATGAAGAGATAAGAGCTGTCATCCTGGATGGTAAGGGCGGCTTCTGGAAAAGTACGGTCGCTCAGATAGCGGAGGGATGGAAATTTAGTGAAAACTATAACTTGGGAGTACCCAAGCTGGATTTGTGCAAGGTGGATGAAATAGGGTCCCCGTGGTACTATTGGCCGATGGGAGGGAGAGCTATAAATTTCCGGTGGGAAGAGGCTGGTCCAGAGACTTATCGATATATCTATCTTATGGGCAACCCAATGACATGGTTTATGTCTCTACTGGGTGCAATATATGGAACTGCGATTACTATATCGATGTCTATTGGGTGGGTAAAGAACGAAAAGCATTTGACTGCGATTGGAGGACTAACCATAATTTACTGGGCATATCTTCTGACGCTTTCAACCATTCACAGAGTGATGTACCTTTACCACTATTTTCCGGCTTTATTCATCGGCTTAATTCTTTTTGCCCTGAATCTGGAAAGCTTTTACGAACGAAGCCATTATGTATACAAATCTTTGGTAGTGAAGATAATATTATCCGTGGTGGTACTCCTTACAATAATAGCTTTTCTTGCTTACAAACCGCTTACCTACTACGAGCCAATCAAAAATGAACAGTTTGAGAAGCTAAAACTACTCCCTGTTTGGGACCTGAAATCGATTGGGGAGGTAGATCCATGAAAAAGGTGGCAATTGTTGGAGGAGGTTTTACGGGCCTAAGTAGCGCGGTGTACTTGGCGGACAAGGGGGTGGTTCCGATTGTCTTTGAGACAAGTAATTCATGTGGAGGACTGTCCAAAGGATTTGGACCTTCAGCTAGTTCAGGAAAGGTTTCTTGGAAATGGAGATTAGAGAACTTCTATCACCACATCTTTACAAACGACCGCGAGATTATTGAGTTGGCGACGAAGGTAGGGTGTGCACTAGACATAAATAGCCCGTTGACTACAAGTTTTTTCCGCTCCAAAGAAATAGAGCTGGACTCTCCATTTTCTCTATTAAAATTTTCCGGTATTAGCTTCTATTCGAGACTTCGAATGGGCATTGGACTCATGATCCTGAAGCTAATTCCAAATGGATTGTTTCTGGAAAAATACAAGGCGGTCAAGGTATTGCCAAAGCTCTTAGGGGGAGAGGGCTATAGAACAATTTGGGAAAAATTGCTCAAGGCGAAGTTTGGACCTTTTGTGGATGAAGTAAATCTGGCCTGGTTTTGGAGCCGAGTAGCAAAGAGAACTAGGAAACTAGGATATTTTGAGGGTGGATTTACAGAATTGATAAATAAAACGGAGGAGTACACAAAAAAACATGGGGGAGAAATTAGGACGGGGGTGGAGGTGAAGAAGATTGAAATGGACGATGATGAACGCGGGGTGGAGGTGAATGGGGAGAGGTTTGATGCAGTGATAGTCACAGTTCCGGCACCGGTGGCAAATAAAATTATTAAGGGAGTTAAAATTCCGAATATTAATTATCTAATGGGGCAGACTTTGATATTGGAAGTATCAAACAAACTTATTAAGGGATATTGGATGAATGTGTTGGAAAAAGACTTTCCTTTTTTGGTGGTGGTAGAACACACTAATATGATTGACAAGAAAATGTATGGCGGAAATAGACTGATCTACTTGGGGAATTACCTACCGGAGGGACACAAACAATTGAAGATGACAAAGGAACAATTAATCAATCTATATTCCCCGTTTCTAAAAAGAATCAACAAGCGTTTCCGCAAGAAACATATCAAGGAATCTTTTCTGTTTAGAGAGCCATACTCTCAGCCGGTTTTCCCAACCAATTATTCAAAAATGTTACCCAACCCCCGGATGTCCCATGGAATATACCTGGCTAATATGAGCATGGTCTACCCCTTTGACCGGGGAACAAACTATGCCGTAAAGATGGGAACCCATGTGGCTAAAATGGTAATTAATGACTTGAAAAAACAATGATTTATTCTGATTTATTGATTATTGGACGAGTGTATTTGATTAGTTTTTTACTTCAGCTCGTAAGCTTTCCGCTGACAAAAAAATTATTTTCCCGGATGCCCGATATGGGATACCCTTTTTCCCGATTGGTGACTACCTTGATGGCTTCGCTCATAATATGGGAAATCGCGAATCTGGGATTACCGGTTAATTCGAACTTTGGACTATTGATAGCCACCTTTGGCTTAATACTCTTAAACTATTGGCTTATCTTGAAAGACGGCTTGAAAAGTTTAAAGATTTCGAAAGAGACCATAAAAATTATAGTTATCGAAGAATATCTATTCCTCGTTGGTTTGTTGGGGGTTGCCATTATCAGAGGATTTTTACCCGGCATTGATAGTTTAGAAAAGTTTATGGATTTCGGCTTTATAAACCGCTACCTGCTATCCCCCACCTTACCCGCCATGGATATGTGGCAAGCGGGTAAATCGATTAATTATTATTCTTTTGGGCATTTTTGGAGCAGTGCCGTGATTAGGTACTTTGGATCTTCGGCGGCGGTTGGATACAATCTGGTCCTGGCTTTCATCGCCGGACTGTCCTTGTCGATGGCTTTTTCTATTTCTCACTTTCTTGGCGGCACCAAAAAACACATGGCCGGGATGATTGGAGGGCTCGTGGGAGCGTTTGCCACCGTAATAGCCGGTAACACCCATGTGATTTGGTATTTTGTAAATCACAGAGGACTATCCGGATATTGGTATGCCGATGCGACGAGATTTATCCACAATACGATTCATGAATTCCCGGGGTACAGCTTTGTGGTGGCAGATCTGCATGGTCACTTAGCCGATCTACCGGTGGTCCTGACTTTCGTTTACATTTTTCTTCATTGGCTCAGCTCAAAAAGACTACTCGACGAGGTAATGATGGGTATACTTTTCGGAGTGATGATGATGACGAATACCTGGGATGTGGCTGTTTATGGACTACTTTTGACCATCGCAGGCATATTGATGATCTTTAGAGATTCGTCCAATCTAATTCGGTTATTAAAAACGGCAGGAGTAATTCTTCTATTTATGGCACTAACCGCCCTGCCATGGTTCATAAGTTTTCAATCGATATCCAGTGGCATCAGAATGGTACAGGAAAGGTCGCCGCTCTGGCAGTTGGCTGTTCTATGGACGGGAGGGATCGCCGTCAGTCTGATCGCGGTTCTGACGGAAAAAAGGGGCAAGTTGAGTCTGCCGATTTGGACCCTGGCTCTATGCATTATTATGCTAATTATTATTCCAGAGCTGGTTTATGCCAAAGATATTTATCCCGACCATCCCCGGGCTAACACGATGTTTAAACTGACCTACCAAGCCGCGATAATGATCGGGCTACTCACCGGAGCGGTATTGGGAAAATTATTTGACCGAGACAGAAAACTGCTTTGGTGGTGGAGGTGGCCAGCAATTTTTGCAGTCGGATTTATCTTTATCGGTACGATGATATTTCCAACCGTGGCCTTTCCAAACTATTACGGAAATTTTAAAGTTTATAAAGGACTCGATGGTGAAAAGTGGCTAAGAACAGAGATGCCGGAAAGATATGGAGTCATAAATTATCTACGAAATAATTTTGACGGGAAAAATATGGTGGAAGCTGTAGGGGATAGCTATACGAACTTTAATGCGGTCTCGGTGTTTTCCGGAGTTCCAACGATTCAGGGATGGAGGGTGCACGAATGGCTGTGGAGGGGTGGCTATGAGTCGGTAGCACTAAGAGAAGCGGAGGCGAGAGAAATATATGAGAGTCGTGATTCCATAAAAGTTGACAATCTTCTGAAAAAATATAATGTGGGTTGGATAATAATCGGAAGGGATGAAAGGAGTATGTACCAGATAAATGAGGAAGGATTGGTGACTTTGGGAGAAAAAGTTTTCCAAAGCGAGGAGACTTATTTAATTAGGGTGAAGTAGAGAGGCGGTTTCTGATGTATTGTTTGAGAGCGTTCCAATTGTTATCTTTGGGAATTAATACCCATTCACCATTAAACTTTGCTATCGGAGGAGTGTAGAGAATAGCTACCCCATTATTGTCGGGGGTGTCTGTAATAGGTATCGAGAGGACGGGGTTATCCTTGGTGTCGAGAGCTACTTTGGCCAGAGTCGGGTAAAGCTTTGAAGGAATGTTGGTGATAAGGTTTGAGGATATTATTTTCAAGAGACCATCTACTTTTTTTTGATCCAGAAGGAAAGATGGTGTGAGAATTTTTGTTCTGAGAGCCGAGATGACCTGTTGCTGACGCCTGGAGCGGGAAAAGTCCGTGCCCTCATCCCCTTCGGCGTGCCGGGAGCGGACAAATTTAAGAGCGGTGGCACCATCGAAATGATTGATCCCTTGATTGAAGGAAATTATTTCATAACGAGAAGATATGGGCAAAGCCTTTTCACGACCGGGGAGCGGAAATTCCGTATCAACAAAACCAGGGTTAACATCTACATCTATGCCTCCAACAAGATCGATGGCTTGCTGAAAAAGAGAAAAGTTTATTACGGCCGTGTAGTTCATAGGTAGCCCCAAGTCTTCAAGAATGGCTGCCTGAGCCATCTTGATTCCTGCTCCGGGGCTCGCCTCTTCACCGTAGAAATAGGCGGTATTTATTTTGGCTTTTAATGAAGGAACCCAAAGGTCACGAGGGACACTAATGATTGATGGAGTTTTGGTTTCGTGATTGTAAGACACTATGATTATAGTGTCCGAGAGATTGGGTGAGTCACCTCCCTCACCACGTATTCCCAAAACCAAGAAATTGGTCACTCCGCCGGTACTGTCCAAACTCTCGATAGGAGATCCAAAAAAACTTAAAAGTTCTTGAGGATTGACATTGTGCCGAAGGAGGAAACGGTATCCAAAAATTCCTAAAGCAGTAAGTGAGGCAATAAAAAAAGCGATAAGAATTAACCAAAGGTGTTTCTGGGTCAAAGTTAAAAGTTTGAGTGCATAACGAAAAGGGCGAATGTGACGGAGTTTCATCTAGTTTAAGAAAGACTACTGATAATGCCGGCGAATAAAGTTGGCTCTAGACTATCGGTGCCGACAAGAACCCCATCTATTTTGCTTTGGCTGACAAAGGAAGCGACGTTGTCTTGTGAAACTGAGCCTCCGTAAAGAATTGGGGCCGCGTTGTCCGTAAGGAAGGCTATTTGGCCGGCCACGTGATTGGCATCAATTGGATCTACCGGCTTTCCGGTACCGATGGCCGCAATGGGCTCATAGACAAAGAAACAACGGGAGACATCAATGTCGGCGTTGAAAAGGGCTTTAATTTGTTCATCAAGATATGGAAGATCCAGACAGACGATGGGGGTGATCGAGTTTTCAAGAAGTTGGCGAGTTTTCTGAGCGACCATCTCAGAAGTTTCTTTGAAGTCGCGACGACGTTCGGAATGACCAACTATACAATAGCTGATCAGCTCGCTAAGCATATTAGCTGTAATCTCACCAGTGTGTTTCCCCGGAGGGAGATGGGAGACGTTTTGAGAACCGGTGATGATGGGTAAGGCCAAGTCCGATAAGTGTTGATTAAAGGCGGCAATGTCGGTAAAAGGAAGACAGAGAATTACGGTCATGTCCGAAGAAAATTTGGGGCGAAGAGCAGAGATGCCATCTAGCCAGATGAGCGACTCGGTGATATTTTGGTTGCTTTTCCAGTTGCCAATTACATATTTCACTATGTCGATTATATATGCAAAAGAACTCAAGAACTCAAAAACTCAAGATGTGGAGTGATTTAGAATGAAATACAATATTTGAGTGGAAGAAAACTTGTTAAACGAGGAACAACGAAAGGCAGTATCCTTCGGAGAAGGTCCCTTATTGGTGCTTGCCGGTGCCGGATCAGGAAAGACAAGGGTACTTACTCATAGAGCTGCTTGGCTGATAAATGAAAGGGGGGTGGCTCCGGAAAAAATCGCTCTTCTGACCTTCACCAATAAAGCTGCCGGGGAGATGAAGGAAAGAATCAAGAGAATGGGCGTAAGTAATATCGAATTGGGTTTTTCGGGGACGTTCCACACTTTGTGTGCCAAGCTACTTAGAAATTACGGCATGAATGTCGGAGTAAACCCCAATTTTGTAATCTTTGACAGCGATGACTCCGAATCGACAATGAAAGAAGTCCTGAAGTCGATGTCGATTGACCCAAAGCAAAATAAACCAGGAATGTTTCTGGCTATCATCAGTAAAATGAAAAACGATCTAGTCTCGGAAAAAGAAGCAGAAGGGAAAGCAAGGGATTACTTTTTCCGCCAACTCACAAAAGTTTGGAGAGCGTATCAAGAAAAATTAAATCGAAATAATGCGGTTGATTTTGACGATCTGCTGGTCAAGGCGGTGGAGGTACTAAAAATCGAAAGGATCAGAAAAGAAGTAAATGCCAAGCTCGAGTGGATACTGGTAGACGAATATCAGGATACGAACAAAGCTCAGTTTGCGCTCACCAAATATCTGGCCGGTGAGAAAAGAAATATCACTGCGGTGGGAGACGCCGCTCAAGCGATCTATTCTTTCAGAGGAGCAGACTACCGGAACTTGAAACTTTTTGAAGAGACCTATCCGGAGCTGATCACCGTTGGTCTGCCCAAGAATTACCGAAGCACTCAGTTTATTTTGGATGCGGCTTACAGTGTAGTGAGTAACAACGTCAATCATCCGACACTAAAACTGTCGGCCGAGAGAGAGATGGGGAAAAAGGTGAACTTGTTTGAAGCTATGGACGAGCGGGATGAGGCCAAGTACATAGTGGACGCCGCCAAGAAGATCGGTGACCGGAACGAAGAATCAGCGATACTTTACCGGACAAACGCCCAGTCCCGGGCCTTTGAAGATGAACTACTGAGACGGGATATCCCGTACAAACTAATCGGAGGCCTCCGGTTCTACAACCGGGCGGAGGTAAAGGATCTCGTGGCTTATCTGCGACTGCTTCATAACCCCAAAGAAGAGATCAGCCGGACAAGGATCGAGAAGATCGGGAAAAGAAAAGCAGGCGCGTTTGACGAATGGCTCGGAAAACTGCCCGAAAAGAAGAAAGCAGAGGGCAGACCGGGACAACTGCTGGAAGATATTATCAACGTGACCAATTACCTGGAAAAATTCGATGAAAGAGATGAGGAGGATGCGGCACGCATAGAAAACATAAACGAGCTTTTGGCGGTTGCTAGTGAATATGAGAACGTATCCGGGTTCCTGGAAAGTGCGGCTCTGTCCGAAGCGGAAATTAAGCAAAAAAAATCAAACGCCAAAATTACGCTGATGACAGTCCATGCCGCCAAAGGTCTCGAGTTTCTTCACGTATTCGTGGTGGGTTTGGAGGAAGGACTTTTCCCCCACTCCCGGTCCATCTTTGAAGGCGGAAAGGAAGAAATTGAAGAGGAAAGAAGACTGATGTATGTCGCCATGACGAGAGCAAAAGAAAATCTGACATTATCTTTTGCCAGATCGCGGCTGAGCTATGGCGGCAGACACACTTCGATTCCTTCAAGATTTTTAGCCGAAATACCGGAGGAGTACATCCAAAGAACTCAAGGAACCAAGAACTCAAGGAATCAAGACGGAGAAGATTCTAGAATAAAGGATACGTTTGATGAGTTTGGGGAGAAAAAGAGAATAATTGTTCAGGACTGGGAGGTGGAAGAGGCAACCAAAGACGACTTTGCCGATATCGACAATTGGTAAAAATGACGTCCTCCCCGCACAGCCCCGCCTATGGCGGGG